>ERZ779956.646-NODE-646-length-18282-cov-5.473309_pt1 | contig 18282 bp, 15 predicted proteins | sample MGYA00511940_ERZ779956 | MGnify/ENA primary metagenome ERZ779956 (study PRJEB29588, sample SAMEA2154992) | human gut metagenome | biome: human gut; feature: human-associated habitat; material: faeces | place: Denmark | collected 2008/2010 ...
AATGGAATCGGCCCTAATTTTAAGTTGACCTCAAAAGTTTAGCGGACAGTAATAGAATAAATATAATCATGGTGCATAAAATTATGAAACGGGGAATAATCATATCACTCATAATGCTCTTTGTGAACGCGGCATTATCTGCCCAAAGTTTTACCTATACATACGAAGGTGTAACTTTCAAAGGGAAGATAGACCACGGTCAGGCAACCATAAAAAGCTTTGACAGCAAAGCCCCAAAAGTTGTGGTTCCTTCCACCGTGATACACAAGGGTACAAGCTATCCTGTGGATGCCATCGGTGTGTTCATGAACGGAGTGAATTACTCCACGGTTTATCTGACTCTTGAGGAGGGAATCACCGAGATAGAAAAATTCTGCTTCAATGAATTTCGCAAACTCCGTGAAGTGAAGTTGCCTGCCTCATTGCGCAAAATCGGTAAAAACGCCTTCCGCGACAACTCGGGAATGAATTTTACCATGCTGTCGCTCATTTCCGAACATGACCTGCGACAAGGAAACGAAGTGTATGTATCCGACAGCCAGATATTGACTGCCGAAATGCGTACCACGGAAGCGCCCGATGCTGTAAAACAGCGGGAAAAGGAACAGCGTGACCTTGAAAAATCCATTGAGCGTCAGAAAAAAGAGGAAGCACGCCAACTTGCCGAGGCTGAAAAACAAAAGAAAAAAGATGAAAAGGAAGCTCTGCAACGCCAGATAGATGAGCAGGAACAAAAACTCAAGGAACAGGCACGCCTTCTGGCCGAAGCTACAAAACAGAATCAGTCTCAACAGAATAATGATGTGGCCGCTACGGATGTAACCGATAATGAAGATTCCGACGACAGCCTGAAAGGAAAATTAAAAGGTTTGTTCGGATCCAAAAAGAAAAAATCATCATCAAAAAATAATAAGAAGGAGAACACACAGCCAAAAGTTGCCGAGCCGCTTGTTCCCACCCAGCCCTTGGTAGCGCAGGCAGAAGTGAAACCTGAGCTACCGCCGGTTGATGTGGACGTTGACATACCGGTGGTAAAGACCGACAAAAATCAGAACACCTATTGCGTGATCATTGCCAATGAAAATTATGAGGATGTTCCCGTAGTCGATTTTGCATCACGCGACGGAGAAGTATTCCGTGAATACTGCATCAAGACACTCGGAGTGCCCGAAAAGCAGATAAAGACATTCATCAATGCCTCGTATACCGACATAAAGCGAGCACTTAACTGGGTGGAGACCATGACAGAAATATCGGAAGGAAATTCAAAAGTGATTTTCTATTACGCCGGTCACGGCATTCCGAATGAAAAGGACAAGGCTGCCTATCTGATTCCGACCGACGGCTTTCCAAAAGACATAACCACCTGTTTCAAACTTGCCGACATATACAGCAGGCTCGGAAAGATGCATACAAAGAACATCACTGTGTTGCTCGATGCATGTTTCAGCGGAGTGAAACGCGGTTCCGGTCAAGCCCTGATTGCGGCCCGAGGCGTAGCATTGAAACCGAGAGAAGAGGTTCTGCCGCCCAACATGATTGTGTTCACTGCTGCATCGAACGACGAGACTGCCCTTTCGTATGGTGAAAAACGTCATGGCATGTTCACCTACTTCTTGCTTGACCGTCTGAAGAAATCAAAAGGCGAGACATCGTTCGGCGATCTGTTCATTCACCTTTCTCAGAATGTGAAAAAGAACTCGATGCTTGAAAATGATAAGCTTCAGACCCCTAATGTGGCTTATCCCAATGCTCTCGGACGCAAATGGGAAAGCATGACATTCTGAACGTCAGATCCAGATTAATATATAAACTGACTATAATTCCTATCATTCATATTTTCTTAATTTAAAACAATTTTGTTATGAAAAAATTTTTATTGTTAGCCGTCATGGTGATAGCAGCCATGAGTGCTTCGGCCCAGATTACCTGGAATGTAAAAGGTGGTGTAGGTGTGGCTCACTGCTGGGGCGATGCAGAAGGTATCGGATCGCACTTTGTAGGTAAAGTCGGTGCCGGTATTGAAAAACCCCTCACTTCCAACTGGTCGCTCATGCCGTCGCTCGAAGTGGCATGGAAAGGCGCCAAGGAATCGTTCAGCGAAGAAGGTGAAAAATTCGACGAGCAGCTTGATATCTTCTATCTGCAGATTCCGGTTCTCGCAGCTTACCGACTGAATCTTTCGGACAACTGGAACATGACTTTGAAAGCCGGTCCGTACTTTGCCGTGGGTTTGGCAGGCAATCTTACCACAGATTATGAATTCAACGGATACAAGTACCACGATAAAACCAACATTTTCAAATCATCTGATGAAATATTGAAAGAGGGCGAATACACTTATGAAGGTGCCAACCGTTTTGATGTTGGTCTTGACCTTGGCGTTGATTTCGAGTATCACCGCTTTGTGTTCGGCGTGGAATATGAGCTTGGTTTCGTTTCCATCACAAAGGGTGACGGCGCTCTCCGCAACGGTGCTTTCTATGCCACTGTTGGCTGGAAGTTCTGACAGCAAGTAGAAATTGTACTATATACACGAAGGACTGGCTCATATTGCGGGAGCCAGTCCTTCATGTTTTTTATCCGTTTATTCAGTCGGTAAAATATTATTTATAAAAAATATTTATTTTGCATCGGTAGGTTTTTCGATACCTTCCTTAGTGGCGCGTTCCTCCATACGGGAAATGCGTAAATCAAGATCGGGATGGCTTGAGAAAAGCTGATTGATTTTGCTGGTCTTTGCATCTCCCTGAAGTTCTTTCAGACGTTTGAACGAAAGAGCCATGGCCCAGGGGTTCTTACCGTTTTTCTTAAGAAATTCATAGCCGTAATCGTCGGCAGCCTTTTCGGCTTTCTGGGAGTATTTGGCAGAAACCAGAGCCTCGCCAAGACTTCCAAGCTGCGAATCGGTTAGTGCGGCAGCCTTACCGCTTGCCGATGCGATGCCATCTTTCAGAGCCGACGTAAGCAACGCCTGCTTGAAAGCATTTTTCGAATCTTTGTGTGCCACATGGCCTATTTCATGACCTATGACACCGAGAAGCTCATCATCGCTCATAATGTCCATGAGTGAGGAAAACACACGGATGCTGCCGTCGGCACATGCAAATGCATTCACGTCAATCACATTGTATACCTTGAAATTAAGAGGCATGCCCTCAACGTTAGTGATTCCTTCAGTAAGTTTTGCAAGACGCTGGGTGTAGGGATCATCGGCCGGAAGCACGGGATTGTGGGTATCCATCCAGTCGATATACTCCTTTACATACTGCACCATGTCCTCATCCGAAAGAGTGACTGCCTGAGCTACCTTTTTAAGACTGCCGGCAGCTTTTTTAAGATTGAACTGAGCGCTTGCAGGCATTGCAAAAGCAATGCAAAGCATAATCATAAAGCTTTTAGTCAGATTCTTAATCATGATAATCAATTATGATTTATAATTTAGATAATTAACTATGATTTATTGGCAGATGCAAAGTTACCTAAATTTTAAATAAATTTGTGCCGACCAAATAATTTTGTTCACCACCCAAAATACTTATTAAAAATGAACCGTAAATCAACCGTTATCCTCATACTCTCAATTTTTCTTGCCATCATAATTACAGGAGCCGGATTTGCATTATTAGGCCGCACATTCATTTCACTGCGTGTCCCGGCTCTGACTGCACTGGCAATTTCAATGGCTATAACCGGTTTATCATGTATTTTTTATAAAGGAAGCCTTTCCCGATATCTTGTATGTGGTGTGATTTTCATGCTTACCGCATCAGTTTCGTTCACATCTTTTTTAGCCCTCAATTATTGCTTCCGTCGGGAACAGACCGACCACAAAGTGGAGGTGACAGTAACTAAAATATTCAGCCGTGAAAAAACCCGTTACCGCCGTCTGGCACGCGGACGAATGGTGGCCGACGGAACATACCATACCTACCATATAGTTGCTGAAACACCCGACGGAAACAGCAAGGAGGTAACCCTGTCAATTGAAAAATATAACAGGATGAAACGCGGCATGCATGCCGACATCAGTATTGCCGAAGGACTGTTCGGATATCCGGTCATAACTGATTTCGGCAACATCCGATGATGTTGAAAACAATGTTGAAAACGCGTGAAAACCGATTTCACAAATTGTGGATACATAATTTGCACATTATCCACATGAAGATGTATAGAACACTGAATCCATTCTGCAAAATCCATCCATACATGTTTATCAATGGGTTTTGAGCATAGGTTTCAACACTTACACATAGTTTATATCATGGAAATTTATTAACTTTGCACATTATCAACATGATGTTGATAAACCAAACAACCAATTAATTATCAGCCTTTCATATGTTGATAATGTGATAATAAACCGGATGAAAACATCAATAACCCATTTTAGCAAGAAAATTGATGGAAAGTTATCATCTGTTTCAACATCCATTATTAATATTTAGAGTCGAGTTGATTTTTTAGAAAAATTTTTCAGACATTTAAATAGTAAAGAAATGAATGTTGAAAAAGTCACTCCCGAGTCTGAAAAGGATTTGTGTGCGGAGATTAAGAAACTCAAGAAAAGCAAAGATGCCGTGGTGCTCGCCCACTACTATGTGAAGGGTGAGATTCAGGACCTGGCCGATTATATAGGCGATTCGCTCGCGCTTGCAAGAATTGCAGAAAAACTTCCCAACCGCATCATCGTGATGTGCGGCGTGCACTTCATGGGCGAGACTGCCAAGATTCTCTGTCCCGATAAGAAGGTGCTTGTGCCGGATGTGGAGGCCGGATGTTCGCTGGCCGATTCGTGCAAGGCCGAGGATCTGGAAAAATTCATCAGGGAGAATCCCGGTCACATGGTGGTGAGCTATGTCAACACCTCTGCCGATGTGAAGGCATTGACAGATGTGGTGGTAACTTCAGGAAATGCACGTCAGATAGTGGAGGCTCTTCCTGCCGACACACCTTTGATTTTCGGACCCGACCGCAATCTCGGCCATTATATAAGCTCGGTGACCGGACGTGAAATGAAAATCTGGGACGGTGCATGCCATGTGCACGAACAGTTCTCGCTTGAAAAAATTATAGAGCTTAAAAAACAGCATCCGCAGGCCAAGCTGCTCGTTCATCCTGAATGCAAGCATGCACTGGTGATTCTTGCCGATAAGGTAGGGTCGACAGCAGCGCTGCTAAAATATGCAAAAGAATCGGATGCTGACGAATTCATTGTGGCCACTGAAAGCGGCATCCTGCACGAGATGCAGAAAAGCTGCGGAAACAAGACTTTTATCCCCGCACCTCCTGCCGACAGCACCTGCGCCTGCAATGACTGCAGCTACATGAAACTTAACACGCTTGAAAAACTCTACAACTGTCTGCTCACCGAGCAGCCGGAGATACAGGTGGATCAGGAAACGGCAGTCAAGGCACGCAAGCCCATTGAAAAGATGCTGGAAATGTCGGAACAGCTCGGCATCTGAATCAAAAACAACATCAGACATAGACATACATAATCACCAAATTATAGATTTGATGGAATACAAGCATAAAGATATAGAACAGCGCTGGCAGCAGCGTTGGAAAGAAGATAAGACATATAAGACGGAAATAGACCACAACCGTCCGAAATTCTATGTACTCGACATGTTCCCTTATCCCTCAGGTGCGGGGTTGCATGTGGGGCATCCGCTGGGCTACATAGCTTCCGACATATATTCGCGCTACAAACGCATGCAGGGATTCAATGTGCTCCATCCCATGGGTTATGACGCCTATGGCTTGCCAGCGGAACAATATGCCATACAGACGGGTCAGCATCCCGAGGTGACCACTACCCAGAACATCGCGCGCTATCGGCAGCAGCTTGACCGCATAGGTTTCTGTTATGACTGGGACCGTGAGATACGCACATGCACTCCCGACTATTATAAATGGACGCAATGGGCATTCATAGAAATGTTCAACCATTATTATGACACAAAGCTCGACCGTGCCGAACCGGTGGCTAACCTTATAAGCCATTTCAGTAAGCATGGCACTGAAGGAGTACATGCCGCATGCACAAAGCCTCTTTCGTTTACGGCCGGGCAATGGAATGCCATGTCTGAAAAAGAACAGAGCGATGTGCTGATGAACTACCGCATAGCTTTTCAGGCAAACACAATGGTGAACTGGTGTCCGAAACTCGGCACTGTGCTTGCCAACGATGAAGTGAGCGAAGGTGTGAGCGTACGCGGAGGCTACCCAGTTGAGCAGAAGCAGATGTACCAGTGGTGTCTGCGCGTCAGCGCTTATGCACAGCGTCTGCTCGACGATATGGAACAGCTGCAGTGGAGCGATTCCATCAAGGAAACCCAGCGCAACTGGATCGGACGCTCGGAAGGTGCAGAGATGCAGTTCAAGGTGAAGGACAGCGATGTGGAGATGACCATCTTCACCACACGCGCCGACACAGTGTTCGGTGTGACATTCATGGTGCTGGCACCCGAAAGCAAATATGTGGACATGATCACAACTCCTGACCACAAGGAAGAGGTGCAGGCTTACCGCGATGAGATAAAACACAAGACCGAGCGTGAGCGAATGATTGACAAGAAGGTGAGCGGAGTGTTTACCGGTGCCTATGCCATCAATCCGCTTTCGGGCAAGGAAATTCCTGTATATGTCAGCGATTATGTGCTTGCCGGATACGGTACAGGTGCTATCATGGCTGTGCCTGCTCATGATTCACGTGACTATGCGTTTGCACGTCATTTCAATCTTCCGGTTATTCCGCTTATAGAGGGAGCTGACGTAAGTGAACAGAGTTTTGACGCCAAGGAGGGACGTATGATCAATTCATGCGGACCTGAACTTGATCTCAACGGAATGGAAGTCAAGGATGCCATAGCCGCCACCAAACGGTTCATTGAAGAGAAGGGCATAGGAAAAGTGAAGGTGAACTTCCGCCTGCGCGATGCCATTTTCAGCCGTCAGCGCTACTGGGGTGAACCGTTCCCCGTTTACTATAAGGATAGTGTTCCGTATACACTGCCGGTTGACAAACTGCCGCTGGAGCTTCCGGAGATTGATAAATATCTTCCCACCGAAACCGGTGAACCCCCTCTGGGTCGTGCCGAAAACTGGAAAACCGAGGACGGCTATCAGCTTGAACTGAACACTATGCCCGGTTTTGCAGGTTCGTCTGCCTACTATCTGCGCTATATGGATCCCCACAATTGTGATGCACTTGTCGGAAAGGAAGCTAACAACTATTGGCGCAGTGTTGACCTTTATGTGGGCGGTACGGAACATGCCACCGGTCATCTTATCTATTCCCGTTTCTGGAATAAGTTCCTGTTCGACCTCGGCAAGGTGTGTGAGAAGGAACCATTCAGCAAGCTCATCAACCAGGGCATGATTCAGGGACGAAGCAACTTCGTTTACCGCATAAAGGACACCAATACATTTGTATCCGCAGGCAAGAAGGGAGAATATGATGTAACGCCCATTCATGTGGATGTCAATATTGTTTCCAACGATGTGCTTGACACGGAGGCTTTCCGTAGCTGGCGTCCGGAATATGCAGATGCCGAATTCATACTTGAGGACGGAAAATACATATGCGGATGGGCAGTGGAAAAGATGTCGAAATCCATGTTCAACGTTGTCAACCCTGACGATATAGTTGAACGTTATGGTGCCGACACTTTGCGATTGTATGAGATGTTCCTCGGTCCGGTGGAGCAGAGCAAACCTTGGGATACGAACGGTATAGACGGAGTCAACAGATTCATAAAGAAATTCTGGAACCTCTTCTACAAAGGTGACCAATGGCTCGTAACCGATGAAAAACCTTCGGCCGAAGCACTCAAATCCATTCACAAACTTGTAAAGAAAGTAACGCAGGATATTGAGGAATTTTCCTATAATACTTCTGTGAGTGCGTTCATGATTTGTGTGAATGAGCTTACACAGCTTAAATGTCACAGCAGCGAGGTGCTGTCGATGCTGGTGCGCGTTCTCGCTCCGTTCGCCCCTCATGTTGCCGAAGAACTTTGGCATGCTCTGGGTAACGATACCTCCGTGTGCATGGCAAAATGGCCTGAATGGAATGAGGATTATCTTGTTGAAAAGAACATAAATTATCCCGTCAGCTTCAACGGAAAGGCGCGTTACAACATCAGTGTGCCAGCCGATATGGACAAGTCAGAGATTGAAAAGCTCGCACTTTCGCATGAAAACGCGGCCAAATGGCTGGATGGAAAACAGGTGAAGAAAATAATAGTTGTACCCGGACGCATCGTTAACATTGTGGTTGGCTGAGAGTAAAACAATATTTTGAGCCAACCGGCGTTATATCAATGGAAAAAACTCCGCCCCGGCAGCATGTGAAGGCAGCTGTCGGGGGCGGTTATATAAAGCCGTAAATCATATGAAATTACCTGAACGAATAGTATTCGCCACAAACAACACACATAAACTGCAGGAAGCCCGTGCCATTTTTAAAGTCCTGAATGCTGCCGGAAATTGCGGATGTGAAATACTTTCGCTCGACGACATAGGCTGTCATGATGACATTGAAGAGACAGCGGAAACCCTTGAGGGTAATGCTCTCATAAAAGCAAGATGGATCAACAGCAAATATGGTCTGGACTGCTTTGCCGATGATACGGGACTTGAAGTAAAGGTCCTTGGAGGCGCACCGGGAGTAATGTCCGCACGTTATGCTGCCACCGACAACCCGGATGCACCAAGTCATGATTCTAAGGCCAACATGAGGTTGTTATTAAGAAACATGCAGGGAAAAACAGACCGCAGCGCACGTTTCCGTACAGCCATCGCCTTGATTATTAATAATAAAGAATATATGTTTGAAGGCGTGGTTAAAGGCAACATAGCAGTTGAGCCTGCCGGAAAGGATGGTTTCGGTTACGATCCTGTGTTCGTGCCAGAAGGTCATACAGAAAGCTTCGCACAGATGTCGGCTGAAAAGAAAAATTCAATGAGTCACCGCGGCCGGGCACTCGCCTCTCTGATTGAATTTTTGTCTGAAGAAAAATCAAAATAAAATATATCTCTCATATCCTCAGATGATAAAGAAATTATTGATATTGCTTACTTTCATGTTGCCGCTTGCTGTGCAGGCTCAGCTTGCCGTCGGCTCATGGAAAATATATTCGCCTTTTATCAATGTTGAAGACATTGCAGAAACCGGTACATACATATATTTTGTATCGGCCGGATCGGTGTTCCGCTACGACAAGGAGACTGCTGAAGTGGAAGCCCTTACTAAAGTGAATCTTCTTAATGATGTGGATGCGAAAAATATATATTCAGATCCTGATGCTAAAAGCGTGATTGTGGTGTACAGTTCCGGCAACATGGACCGGCTGTCGGACAATGGAAAGTTAGTAAACATGCCTGACATAAAGAATGCCAATAGTGTCGGTTCTCATAATATAAATGATATTGCATTCAAAGGTGACGATTTTTATGTTGCCACCGATTTCGGGCTTGTTGTATATAATAATTCAAAAAATGAAGTAAGGGAGACAGTATTCACACCCAAAGAGGTTATGCATGTGGATGCATCATCACTATTTGTAGCCATGGGTCTTAAAGAAGGTGCCTTATATGTGGCTTCAGCTGACAAAAACATAAAGAATTTGTCGGATTTCAACGTTTTTAATCTTGGGATGGCTGATTGCCACGGATTGATTGCAAAAGGTGATAAATTATATTGGTGTATATGGGGTGAAATTTTCCGTATTTTCAATATTGATATCAATACTGGAACTTTCGGTATTGATGCCCAGATAGAAGTGGATGGTCAGAATCAGGGTATATGGGGTTGCAATAACTGGAAGATATACCGCGGTAGCCACGGATATGATTATGTATTCAACGGTGACGGTATATTCACTTTTGATGAAGATGGTAAGATAAGTAAACTTTCATCTGCCAAAGTACCTGCAACATCTGTACTTCTTTATGGAGGTGATTCCAAGTCAGTCTGGGAAGGAGATAGCAACGGTTTGAGGCATATGGATTATTCCTCATCGGACCCCGTGGCTATTGGTGGATATATAAAAGGTTCTGACCTATCTCTCAAGCAGATTCATGCTATGTATACGGGTCAGTCAGGAAAAATATATCTTTACGGACTTGACCAGAATTCAACTTTCAATGCATATTATGACCGCAGTAAGCCATCCACTGTGCTGACACTGGAAAACGGCAAGTTTAAGGATGTGGCCGGCAAGGAAGTCTCTTTTGAAAATGGAAATTCGGGTGTGAAAGGTCCGAATGCCATGATGCGTACACATCGTTTGTGTGAAGACCCTCAGGATCCGAATGCTTACTACATAGGTAGCTTTTTTGAAGGTGTATATCACATTAAAGACAATAAGCAGCTCCATAAATATTACGCTACAAGTGCTGGATTTGAAATGGCATATAATTATGCTTGCAATGTTTATGCAGTGGGTGTTGATAATTTTGGTAATTTATGGGTATATGATGATACTGAATCTTCAAATGATTCAAGTAAACGTATCCATGTTTTATCATCAGAAAACAGAAATAAAGCGATAACGACTCCTTCTGATTGGAAAGGTTTTCCAGTCAAAGGTAAAACATCAGATAATTGGGAAAACTTTATATTACCATGTCGTAAAAGTAACTACACAATTATAACTCTTGGAAAATATGAAAAGAATTTTGTGATAGTTGACTCAAGAAATACGCCTTCTCCATCCGATGACAGGCTTATACTTGTTGATACCCAGATTGACCAAGACGGAAAGGAATTCGATTCGACAATAGGCCTTACCTGTGTCGCCGAAGATAATAACGGGCGTCTATGGTTTGGTTCTGAGAAAGGTGTATATGAAATTACAGATATCAGCAAGGTTACATCAAATGTTGCCACTATAAAACGAATGAAGGTGGCGCGTAACGACGGCACTAATTTGGCAGACTATCTGTTGGAAAACGTAACTGTTTCGGGTATCGCTGTTGACGCTGCCAATAAAAAATGGATATCAACTATAGGCTCGGGAGTTTATCTTGTCAGTGAAAACGGCGACAGGATTCTTGAGCATTACACTGTAGATAATTCAATTCTTACATCCAACCATGTATATTCTGTAGCATGTGATCCGGCATCGAATAAAGTGTACTTCGGCACACCTAACGGACTTGTGGAATACAGTTCCACCACCTCACCGGCGGCAGATTCATATAGTGATGTCTATGCTTATCCCAATCCTGTTCGTCCTGACTATACGGGATGGATTACAGTGACCGGCCTGATGGACAATTCGCTTGTTAAAATAGCCGATGCCAATGGAAATGTATTCCATCAGGGGCGCAGTGAAGGCGGTATGTTCGTATGGGACGGATGCAATTCGGCCGGCGAGCGGGTGAAGACCGGTGTATACTATGTTCTTGCATCTCAGAATGCAACAGGCAGTGCATCGGCATGCGTGACCAAAATAATGGTTATAAACTGAATCTAAATCGAAAATAAAAATGGTGACATTAAAATATAAGGATGAAACAGACCGGGCCTACGGTCTGAGTGGAATGAGTGTGTGCATGTGCATGATGGAGAACGAACGGTTCATTGACAATGTAAGTCTTGATTCTGAACCGGATAAAGGTCTTGCTTTCACATCCGATTTCTTCTATCCGCATAATCAGTCACTTTCTGCCAAGACTTTATGGAACGACAGTTTCAATCATTTTCGTCTGTTGACGGGACTGCTGCTAAGCAACGTTATGTGTCGTGCCATGGTGCGTAATCGTGAGGAGCTGACGAGGGAGATGAATGAGTTATTACTGAAAAATCTCTTCGAAGAGGGACATGAGGAATGTTCGCTCGATGATGATGAGATACGTATGGTTTATAATGAATCGTTTGCTTTTTTCCACCGTGTGTTCGGTCATCCTGATGTCTCGGTTCTTGTGAGTAGATTTGTAGACAATCTTACGGAAAAAAGATCACTTGACGGGGAGGAAGTCGCTCGGTTGTTACGCCCATTGTTACGCTGACGTCATGGTGTGGCCGTACAGCAGAAGTTGTCGGCTTCAAAAAACTTTGTGGAACAATAAACCGCTAAGTTTTAAGTTATAATATATGAGTACGAAGTTTGACAAATAAACAATCAGTAGATAAAGATGACTATTCACCTTTCAGGCTTTAAAACAGGAATTGTACGTGTAAGTGCGTTTTTGTTTGCGGTCTTCATCATAAATCAGACTATCAACGGCCAGGATATAAAGGAAGATTTCAATCCTGTTGAAACCGGCGTGACATCGCTGAGCATCGCTCCCGATGCCCGTGGTGCATCCATGGGTGATCTTGGCGCGGCCACAGATCCGGATGCCAACTCGCAGTTCTGGAATCCGTCGAAGTATGCTTTCGCCTATTCACAGGCAGCAGTGTCGCTGAGCTATACACCATGGTTGCGTAAACTTGTAAACGATATTTTTCTGGCCAATCTTTCGGGATACTGGAAAATAGGCAGCGGCGACAATCAGGCCATCAGTGCCTCGTTGCGCTATTTTTCGTTGGGCGAGGTAACAAGCAATATGCCCGGCGATGTTGGTACAACCAGTATTAATCCTTACGAGATGGCTATTGACGTGGGTTATTCACGCAAATTGTCGGAGAAATTCTCTATGGGTATAGTATTCCGTTATATATACTCTGACCTTGGTTATAACTCCACCTCTGATGTCGGTGACAATCAGACCGGCGCATCCGCATTCTCGGCTGATATCTCCGGTTATTACACCACATATCCGATTATTGGCCAAAACGAATGCCAGTTCTCCTGGGGATGGGATATTTCGAACATCGGTTCGAAAGTGAGCTACGACCGTGGTGCCAACCCAGCGTTTTTGCCTACCAACCTGCGTATAGGAACATCATTCATGTTCCCGTTGGCTGATTATCATACTCTTGCCATAAGTCTTGACCTTAACAAGCTGCTTGTGCCTACTCGTCCCCGTCAGAAAGATTATACCAAGATTGAGGACGGAGTGGAAGTGCCCGATCAGGAAGCATGGCAGCGCGCATATCAGGACTGGCAGGACATGTCGCCAATCACCGGTATATTCAAATCGTTCAACGACGCACCCGGCGGTATGTCGGAGGAATTGAAGGAGATAAACTATTCGCTTGGTGCGGAATACAGCTACAATCAGCAGTTCTTTCTGCGTGCCGGTTATTATCATGAAAGCCAGTGGAAAGGAAACCGTCAGTATTTCGGTTTCGGAGCCGGATTCTCTCTGAATGTTGTCCGTCTGGATGCCTCCTATATGCTTTCCACAGCTCAGAGTTCACCTCTTGACCAGACACTCCGTTTCTCCCTTACCTTCGATATGGAGGGACTGAAAGGACTGTTCGGAGGTAGATAAATTTCATAATTATTGCTACCAGTTATGTATCGTATTGGCAACGGATTCGATGTGCATCGTCTGGTTGAAGGCCGTGATCTGATTGTGTGTGGAGTAAACATTCCCTATTCTCTCGGTCTGCTCGGGCATAGCGATGCGGATGTTGCTCTGCATGCTTTGAGCGATGCAATTCTTGGTGCGGCAGCATTGCGCGATATAGGTTATCATTTTCCTGATACAGATGTCCGCTACAAAGGGGCTGATTCCCGTTTGCTGCTTCGCGAATGTGTGCGGCTCATAGATGAAAAGGGCTATAGGGTGGTAAATGTGGATGTCACCATTATTGCTCAGGCTCCTAAAATGTTGCCGTACATTCCTCAGATGATTCTCAATATTGCCGAGGATCTCGGAATTCCTTCAGATTGCGTGTCAGTTAAAGCTACTACAACAGAAAAACTCGGATTCACCGGCCGTGGCGAAGGGATAGCGGCTCAGGCCTCCGCTCTGCTTGCGAAAAAGATAAAGGAAAACTGAGTTTTTTCTTCTGATAAAAAATATAAACAAATATTCCGTTTTATTTTTCACCGTGAGGTGAGGCGGACAAGGAAGCGGAAGAGGGGGAGGTTGTAGGAGAGGAGAGCGCCGAGGCGGTTTTTTAGCCTGACATGGGGATTGGTCAGGATGGATTTTCGGTGTAATCGTATCACATTGAGGCACCGCTGACGGTAATTTTCCAGTTCGGGCAATACGGATGCTTCTTTTTTATTTTGCCATATGAGCGAAAGCATGTTGCAGTGAGCGCTGAACCGACGGTCGGCAGCAGCTTTCATTAATGCCGGGGTGTGAGCCTCTTGGCTGAAATGGTTGTAAATTTCGTCGGTAACATCGAGCACATCGAATCTTGAACGTGTGATGGCGTGGATGAAGCTACCTGTGTGCTGCCGGTAGATGTATGTCAATTTATCAATTTGTGCAATTATTCCGGCGCGTTCAAACAGCTGATGCGTTATGGCAAGATCTTCATAACGGCGACGGGTGGCAAACCGCAAACCATCGGAAAAAATACGTTTGTTGATTAGACTCCCGCATATTGAGAACCGACCTATATGCTGATACAGAAATTCTTCGGTGAGTTTGTCAGCCTGAAAAATTATTAATGAATTGCGGCAATCGCCGGACTTACTATTCACGTTATAGCAAAGACGTTTCTGTTTCTTTATTTTTCCGAAAACCATGTTGGCTCCGGAAGTTGCCGCAGTATCAAGCATCTGCCGTATGGCGTGCGGAAGGAGTATGTCGTCGGCATCCACAAATACAATCCATTGGCCTGAGGCTGCTTCCAGACCCCGGTTGCGTGCCGCACCGACCCCAATGTTGGGCTGACGTAAAAGAGTGAAACGGCTGTCGGTGTTTGCAAATTCCTGCGCTATAATATCCGAACCGTCGTCCGAACCGTCATCGACAACAATAATCTCAATATTGCCGAACGACTGATTCCTCAGGGAGTCGAGACACTCCTTGAGAAATTCATGGCAGTTGTAAACCGGAACAACCACCGACACGGCGCATCCATCATTGAATTCAGTCATCACAGCATCAGGTAAACTGCAAAACAGGCAAATTAACTAATATGCTTGCAGAAGCGTTTTTAAGTAGCAGCTTATTTATAAAACGGATGTTATTGGTGAAAATGTATGTTTGAATAGCACATTTTGGCTGTTTTCAGGCCAAGTCTGTTTTTTTGCGTACATTTGCATTTGACAGACTGACGCGTAATATACAATTCCGCATGTAAATATCAACCTCTTCGGTTATGGATGTATGCGGATAATAAAAAACAGGTTTCTATGAAAAGATTGATTTTGGCATTGTTATCGGTTTTCACAATGGTACAGATTCCTCTTGGATGTTCTGCGGAAAATTTCGAGCTTTTCAAGTACGGTGATTTTGAGAACTGGGTGACACGCAACATCGACGAATCAGCCATTATCGGCGGCAATACCAAGCAGCTTTACGAAATTGCTCCGAACGCCACAATAAACGGCGATAAGCCCTACACCAACATGGGCGGTTCGCCCTGGGCCACCTCCAATGTGATGGCAAAGGTGATGGGGATTACCAAAGGGAGCAATGCTGTTTTCCCAGACAAACATGGTTCGGGACGTGCATGCAAGCTGACCACAATGATGGAGCACTGCAAGGCTCTTGGCATAATAAATGTGGATGTTGTTGTGGCAGGATCAATCTTTCTGGGCAAGTTCATCGAGCCGGTGAAATCCACCAAGGAGCCGTATTCCAAAATGGAGATGGGCATACCTTTCACGCGCCGGCCAAAAGCATTGCAGTTTGATTATAAACTCGACATGCCCAAGGACAACACACGCACCTATTCATCCGGATTCGGAAAAAAGAAAACTCTCCAAGGCCACGACAACGCCGAGGTCTACATCATTCTGCAGCGCAGGTGGGAAGATGAGCATGGCAACCTGTTTGCCAAGCGCGTGGGCACCGGCCGCCGTCAGCGCCACCAACGGCTGGGTGAGCAAGCACCGCATCCCGGTGTGGTACGGTGATATAACTGACCGTCCGGACTATAAACCTTTCATGGGTCTGATTCCGGAAGACAAGAGTTATTATGCACGCAACAGCAAGGGGAAGATGGTGCCGGTGAAAGAGGTGGGATGGGACAGCCCCGACGCCACACCAACCCATCTGCTTGTAATGGCATCGTCAGGCAGCGGCACGGCCTATATCGGAACCATCGGTCTGACAATGTGGGTTGACAATATGGGGCTGGTGTATTGATGAAGGTCACAAGAAAAATATTTTTCAGGCCGGCGGGTTATAGTTTGAACGGCTAAAATTCGTACATTTGCCAATAAAATAAATTGCCCCATGAAAATAATAAATTTCGCTGAACATAATTCACTCATCAGTCAGTATATGACTGAGATGCGCGATGTCAACATACAGAAGGACATGCTCCGTTTCCGTCGTAATCTGGAAAGGGTGGGCGAAATAATGGCCTATGAGATTTCAAAGACACTGGATTACCGCACCGTTGAGACACTTACTCCGCTCGATGTGGCCAAAACCAGTGTGATTGATTCACAGGTTGTGCTTGCCACGATTTTCCGTGCCGGTGTGCCTTTCCATCAGGGTTTCCTGAACTATTTCGACAACGCACAGAATGCATTCGTTTCGGCCTACCGGAAATATAAGGAGAAGGAGAATTTCGATGTGTGCATCGAATATCTCGCATCGCCGCGTCTCGACGGCAAAACGCTGGTTCTTGCCGACCCGATGCTTGCTACTGGAGCATCTATGGAGCTAAGCTACCGCGCTCTTCTCACCAAAGGAAATCCTGCACAGATTCATGTGGCCTCGGTCATCGCTTCCCGTCAGGCGGTGGATTATATTTGTGAGAAATTCCCGGAGGACCGCACCACTGTCTGGATCGGTGCCATCGACGAGCATATCAATGCCCATTCCTACATTGTGCCCGGACTCGGCGATGCCGGCGATCTGGCTTATGGAGTGAAAGAATAATTAGTCGCCGCCAGGTGAGCAAATCCGACGGCTTAATTGTTAAAAAGGAGAAGTTTTCACCTAAATCATCAATGAGGGTGAATATTTCTCCTTTTCGTTTGTAATATATGTGAAAATATACTCATACTGTTGTATATATGGAAAATATGCTGAAAAAGATGGCGCTTGCCTATCACAAGGAACCGCACCCCGGTAAAATGGAAACCATACCCACCAAACCTTACTCAACTCCTGCCGACCTGGCTCTGGCCTATTCACCAGGCGTGGCATATCCCTGCCTGGAGATAAAGGATAACAGTGAGAATGTGTGGGAATACACCAATAAATCAAATCTCGTTGCCGTGATTTCAAACGGTACTGCTGTGCTCGGTCTTGGAAACATCGGCGCTCTGGCATCAAAACCTGTGATGGAGGGGAAATCACTTCTTTTTAAGATTTTTGCCGGACTTGACAGCTTTGACATCGAGGTTAACGAGACAGACCCCTCGAAATTTGTGGAGATAGTGAAGGCAATATCCACTACATTCGGCGGCATAAACCTCGAGGATATAAAATCGCCCGAATGCTTTGAGATTGAGCGCCGTCTGAAAGAGGAATGCGACATTCCCGTGATGCACGACGACCAGCACGGAACGGCTATAATCTCGGCGGCAGCCCTGCTCAATGCCGCTGAAATTGCCGGTAAACCGCTCGAATCGCTCAAAGTGGTGGTGAACGGCGCCGGTGCGGCAGCCATATCCTGCAGCCGCCTGTACAAGCAGCTTGGTGTACGGGCTGAAAACATTGTGATGTGCGATTCAAAGGGCGTGATACGCACTGACCGCCAAGGGCTGTCGGAACAGAAAGCGGAATTCGCCACCTCTCGTCCGCTCAGCTCTCTTGCGGAGGCATTGGTAGGTGCCGATCTTTTTCTGGGGCTGTCGGTGAAGGATGTGCTGACACCTGAAATGATTAAGTCGATGGCGCCTGATCCCATTGTGTTCGCCCTTGCCAACCCTGACCCTGAGATAGCCTATGAGCTGGCTGTGGAATCCCGTCCCGACATAATTTTCGCCACCGGCCGCAGCGACTATCCCAACCAGATAAACAATGTGCTCGGCTTCCCCTACATTTTCCGAGGAGCAATCGATAGCCGAGCTACATTGATTAACGATGAAATGAAACTCGCCGCCGCGCGTGCCATAGCACGATTGGCACATGAGCCTGTGCCTGATGAGGTGAAAGAGGCCTATGGCCAACCCGACATGGCTTTCGGAAAGGATTATATACTGCCTAAACCGATGGATCCGCGTCTGCTCGAGATTGTCAACCTTCTTGCCCGAAGGGACTTGCAAAGCAAATCTTCCGTCAAAATCA
>ERZ779956.649-NODE-649-length-18240-cov-2.405994_pt1 | contig 18240 bp, 15 predicted proteins | sample MGYA00511940_ERZ779956 | MGnify/ENA primary metagenome ERZ779956 (study PRJEB29588, sample SAMEA2154992) | human gut metagenome | biome: human gut; feature: human-associated habitat; material: faeces | place: Denmark | collected 2008/2010 ...
TTAGGACGAGCCGCTGAAATCGTAGATAACAATGTCGATTTACCCGCATTGGGAAATCCCACCAATCCTATATCGGCAAGCAATTTCAACTCCAAAATAACAGTGCGCTCCACGGCCGGTTCTCCGGGCTGGGCATATCTTGGGGTCTGATTGGTCGCCGATTTGAAATGCCAGTTTCCCAAACCGCCACGGCCGCCTTTCAAAAGAACTACTTCCTCACCGTCTTGTGTAACCTCACACAAAAACTCACCCGTATTGGCATCGAAAACCGCCGTACCACAAGGAACCTCTATGGTCTTATCTTCACCGTCTTTACCGAAACTTCTGTTCGCCCCGCCGGGTGAACCGTTACCGGCAAGTACGTGACGAGAGTATTTCAGATGCAACAGAGTCCACAAATTACGATTGGCTCGTAAATAAACATTTCCTCCCCGACCGCCGTCACCGCCGTCAGGACCTCCCTTAGGCACATATTTAGCCCGGTACAAATGCATAGCACCGGCTCCGCCCTTACCCGAACGACAAAGTATTTTCACGTAGTCTACAAAATTCGACTCTGCCATAATTGATTTATTATTTTTCTTTTGGATTAAACGATACAAAAATAGTTATTATGCAAACAACCCTAAGTGGACACATATTGCAAAAATAGCTATAATAAGTGAAATTATAAAATCCCAAGCCAAACGGAATGAAATATAGCGAGAATCGATTTTTACAGATTATAAAATAGTTAACATCGATAATACGCGGCTCTATAAGAATAATAAATATTTCTATTTTTGGACTTTTTCACTATCCGGGTTCGGAAATAGTTTCAGATTGTATTAATATTATTATCTTTGCGACATACTTATTAGATAATTTGAATTATTATGAAGAAAATTGTTACTCTTTTTGTCGCAATAGCGGCATTTTGCGGGTTCGCTTCAAAAGCAGAAGAAGCCACTACTTTCGAAGTGAACAGAATTAAGTACACCGTAACCGGGGAAAATTCGGTAGGTGTCTCGGGATTAAACGAAAATTATGAACCCGGTGAGGTAAAACTTACCGAAGTAATTATTCCTTCCACGGTCGAAAATGCGGGGAAAAACTATACCGTCACTTCGGTCGAGGAGTATGCTTTTCGGTGGACATCGGGCATCTTGAAAATAGAACTTCCCAATACCGTTACCGAGCTAAAAAATAACGCCATCTATTACAACGATGATTTGGAAGAAATCGTTTTGTCGGAAAACATTACAAAATTAGGAGAATACTCTTTGGCATCGAACCGTAAACTGAAAAGCCTTGCCATTCCCGCCGGAGTAACCGAAATTCCTCAAAGCTGTTTTGCCAGCGACGAAGGATTGACGAGCATTACTTTCGCCAGCGATTTTACATCTATCGGCAACGGCGCTTTTTACAAAGCCGGTATGGCCGAAATAACGATTCCGGGAAGTTGTAAAACAATCGGCAACAACGCCTTCCAACTCTGTCCGAACTTATCCAAAGTAACATTGGGCGAAGGGGTTGAAACGCTGAACGAAGGAGCTTTCCGCGAATGTGCAAAACTCACGGAAATCAATCTTCCGGCAAGTCTTAAAACAATCGGACAATATGCCTTCCTCAACGATGTAATGCTCTCGTCTGTAAGAATTCCTGTTGGGGTAACCGAAATAGGAAATGCCGCTTTCTCGAATGTCGGTGTCACAGCTTTTGAAGTAGAAACCGGCAATACCGCTTGTCAAGCCATAAACGGAGTTTTGTATTCGGCAGAAGGAAATATCCTCTTGGCGTATCCTCTAAATGCGACAGCCACAGAATACACGATTGCCGACGGTTGCTTGGGTGTAGGAGAAGGAGCATTCGCTCATACCACTCTTCAAAAAGTAATCGTACCCGAAGGGATGCGAGCTTTCGATGATAACGCATTCTCCGAATCTTCTCTCGCCGAAATCAATTTTCCCGAATCTTTGGTATTATTCGGTAATCAGGCTTTTGCAAAAACCCAGCTGACAACAGTTGTTCTCCCAGAAAACATGACAAACGTATATGAGGGTACATTCGCTCAATCCACAAAACTTCAATCGTTAACGATTCCCTCTGGGATTCGCACCATTGAGTCGTATGCCTTCAATGGGTGCACTGCGCTTACCGAAATACATTGTTTAGGAGCAGAACCGGCCACACTGAACTATTACGAAGGTTATGACCACCCTTTCAATGGTATCGATGCCTCACAAGTGAAAGTCTATGTTCCGAAAGGATTTAAATCGGCCTACGAATCCTCTGAGTGGGGATACCAATTCGACAATATCATCGAATCAAATACAGGTATTTTCCTACAAGAAAGTACCAACCCGGCCAACGACGCCGAAATGGAATCGATCGGGACTATTGAAATCACTTTCCCCGAGAATGCCTCTCTTGTAGAACAATTTCCTTTGGTAAAAGTAGTTAAAGGACAAGAGCTATACGGAGAACCGGTAGAAAACGCAGGCGGTTGGATGGCATTCGCCAGTGGTAAAAAAGTAAATGTATTCCCTGCCGACGAATATCAGGAAGGTCCACAACCCATTCCTATGGAAGACGGTGTAGACTATTACGTCACCATACCGGCCGGAATAGTAAAAAATGCCGAAGGTTCTTTGAATCAGAAAATCGTCCTTCACTTCGTCGGTAAAATCGAAAGCGGCGTAGACCAGATAGAAAGTAACGACTGCTTTGTTACAAATAACAACGGTACGCTCAATGTCGTATTAGGAAACTTAACCGATTGTACGGTCGAACTGTTTAATGCTACTGGAAACCTTATCAACAGCATTAGTCATGCACAAGGAACAGCGACTCTTCATGTCGAATCTAACGGACTCTATATTATTCGTATCGTATCGGGCGACACGATAAAAACTTTCAAAATCGTAAAATAATAAATCTTTTAGCGATTATCCGAAAAGGGGAGGTATGAACCTCCCCTTTTTTAATTCCCCTTATGCTATCTATTATAGCTTTTCTTCTTTGATAAGCTCTCCTATGGGTTTCATAGGCATCTTACAACTATACAAGCTCCCCTGTGTATAGCATAATACAACACAAAAACAAAGACTCATTAAAAAACGCGGGCAGCCGACAATCGCTCATTCCACACGTGGGCTTCTCGCATTGCCCTCAACAAGCAACAAGCCAAGCAGCTACCCACACTTTATGTATACAACACCGTTTTCACGCATGTACTACACACATGTGGGCGCCTACACTTTCGTCATCTTCCTTGTTGATAAATTTTGCGAGAATTTACATGTAGAAGATTACGTCTGTAAACGCCTTTAATATGTCTTTATCTCTATTCTGCAATAGAAAAACTGTTGCAAAAATATGATTTTTAGAGATAGCTCCTAAAAAATATAGCCGTTATGAGTCTTCTATGATTAAAAAACAAGAGAAAAGGGGTACAAAATTGTACCCCTTTTCTCTTATCTTATCGGTCTTTCAAGAAATTATAATTCCGATATAACCGACTTAATAGATTTGAAAATATCATCGACACTACCCATACCCTGTATAGCGCGATATTTTTTCTCTTTTTGATAAAAATCCTTCAACGGTTTTGTCTGATTGTGATACACATCGAGCCGCTTTTGTATCGTTTCCATATTGTCATCGCTACGGCCCGATACTTGTCCCCGCTTCAACAAACGGTCGATCAATTCTTCCTCCTCCACTTCAAGCCCCAAGACAACATCTACTTGGGCATTGCGTTCGGCAAGCATCCGAGTCAAGGCCTCGGCCTGAGCGATAGTCCGAGGAAAACCGTCGAATATAACCCCTTTCTTGGATTCCTCATGAGAATCGAGCACATGCGCCAAAATATTCACCATCAACTCGTCAGGAATCAACTGCCCCTTAGAAATATACGAATCGGCGGTTTTTCCCAATTCAGTACCCCGGGCTATCTGTTCACGCAATACATCTCCCGTAGAAATATGAAACAGCCCATATTCTTCGATGATTCTCTCGCTCTGAGTTCCCTTTCCCGAACCCGGAGCGCCAAAAATAACTACATTCAACATTTTACCTTATATTAACCTATTAAACCTCTTATTTCTTATTCCGACACCACATAAATATCCTTTAAATTACGCCCCTGCTCATCGTAATCGAGACCATACCCTACTATAAAAGCAGGAGGTATTTCAAGAGCTACATAATCGGGCTTCACATCACATTTCAAGGAATCGGGTTTAAACAGTAACGTGGCGACCTTTATCTCTTTCGGATTATGAGAATTCAATTGCTGCAATAACTGTTGAATGGTAAAACCCGTATCGACAATGTCTTCTACCACAACTACCGTACGACCGGTGATATCTTGCTGTAACCCATATATTTGCTTCACCTCTCCGGTCGAGTGCATACCCTCGTATGACTTCATTCGGATAAACGATATTTCGGAATCGATAGTCATTTCACGAAAAAGATCGGCTGCAAAAACAAATGCGCCGTTCAACACACATAAAAAAAGTGGATTCTTACCGGCCAGATCTTGATTCATTTTCGAAGCGATACGTCCCACTGCCGCCGCTATTTCGTCCCGTGAAATATACGGAGTGAAAAAACGGTCTTTAATCTGAATTTTTGTGTTCATTGGTGTTATACTGAATGTTTCGCAAAGGTATAATAAATCGTAAAAACTTGGAAACGATAATCTATATTTTTACAGAATCGCCCCCCGATCATCATTCGATCCGATAAAATACACCATTTCCTTTTTTCTCACTATATTTGCAAATAAGATGCGGTTCGGCATAGTCAAGTCGGAAATATAATTTCCGCTTGCCTTTGCACTCACCTTTCGCTATATTTGACCTTATCAAAAGACTCCATTGAGATGAAAATATTTACGACCCAGTCAACCAAACTACTCGATCGATTAACCATAGAATACGAACCGGTATCTTCCATCGATTTAATGGAACGAGCAGCCGAAGCTCTCACTTCCGAAATATGTAATACGATTTCTCCTTCCCAACGTATCTATATTTTCGCCGGACCAGGAAACAATGGAGGAGATGCATTAGCCACCGCCCGATTGTTAATTGACCGGGGATATAAACCCGTCGTATATCTTTTCAACACAATGCCCAACCATCGTTTATCGGCAGATTGTGAACAGAATCGAGAACGACTGAGGAGAACCGGTCATAACGATTTCTTTGAAATAACCAACCAATTCACACCGCCGGTTGTCAATCCCGGCGACTGCGTGATAGACGGCCTCTTCGGAGCCGGATTGAACGAACCCTTGACAGGAGGATTCGCATCTTTGGTACGCTACATCAATGAATCAGGGGCTTTTGTCATTTCCATCGACATTCCGTCCGGGTTATTCGGCGAATGGAATCCCGAAGCCTCAGAAGACCGTATTGTCAAAGCTCGGTTAACCCTTTCATTTCAAATGCCCAAATTGGCTTTCTTTTTTGCTGAAAACGCAAAATTTACAGGGGAAACCAAAATACTCGATATACGCCTTCACCCTCGCGCCATCGCCGAAACCGAAACTTGTTATTACCTAACGACAGCAGAAGATATAGCTCGTAACATACGACATTCCCGACCCAAGTTTTCGAATAAACGGGATTACGGACATCTGCTATTGGCTGCCGGGCAATACGCCATGATGGGCGCCGCCGTATTATCGGCAAAAGCAGCGTTACACAGTGGAGTCGGATTAGTCTCGGTACACTCGCCTCGATGTGCCAATCTCATTCTGCAAACAACTGTACCCGAAGCGATTTTCTCTCCCGATAAAGGAGAGAACCATATCGAAGAAATTCCTGTCCACCCCCGTTACTCGGCAATTGCAATCGGTCCGGGAATGGGGTGTAACGAAACGTCCGTATCGGCACTCATGCATTTAGTCAAAGAAATACGCCAGCCACTCGTGCTCGATGCCGACGCCTTGAACTGCATTGCCCGTGAACAAAGCCTTTTAAGATATCTGCCGTCCCATACCATACTCACACCGCACATTCACGAACTCGAACGCATGTTCGGCCCCATGACCGACGATGCTTCTCGACTGAAATGTATCACACATGTAGCCACGAAATACGATATAATCGTCATCTTGAAAGGGGCGAATACCGCCATAGCTTTGCCCGACGGAACCATACATTTCAACTCGACCGGGAATCCCGGAATGGCGACAGCCGGCAGTGGAGACGTGCTCACAGGGATAATCGGCTCTTTACTGGCACAAGGATACCCCCCCGAAGATGCCGCCATCATAGGCGTGTACCTCCACGGAGTTGCCGGAGACATAGCTGCCCGGGAGTCGGGAGAAGAATACATCACAGCCAGTGATATTATCAATCACCTCGGACTGGCATTCAAGCAGATAAAATCCTATCAGGTATGATAGAATGTCAAAACATTTTATATCTTTGCAAGAGATGCGAAAATAGGAAGCCTTCGGTATAACCGAATATTTTTAGATTCGCTTCTGACTCGTATTATTTTATTTCATAACATCATCAAGAGAATCAAATGAAATATTTTATTCTAACTCTCGGACTGTTCCTTACGACGAACATCGGATTTGCCCAAGAAACAAAAAGACTCACCGCCGAAAAGCATAACGAGTACGGACTTATATACTCTCTCCCGCAAACACATCTCGATATAGAAGTGGTTGCCACAAAAACGACACGCAAAGCCGGCCCTTATTACCAATATGCCGAAAAATATTTGGGAATACCGGGAGCCATTACACAAGACTCCGAAGAATGGGCGTTATCTTCCGTCAAAGTTACACCCTATGGAGTACCCGATCCCGAAGAACAATATCTGATGCAATTCAAACCGGGTGGAAATGGATATATCGTCTTAGATGAAAACGGACTTCTGCTATCCATCAACACCGAACCGGTCATCGATTCGATTGTCTCCACTGCACCGAAACAAAAACAGGAATCGCCATTAGACAACAACGAATATGCGAAAGTCTACTCCGAAGAACTACTCATGTCGGCTTCAACGGTAAAAATGGCCGAAGTGGCAGCCAAACAATTATACCGTATCCGAGAGAGCCGCCTCAATTTGGTAACCGGTGAAGTCGATGAATTACCGGCCGACGGAGAATCGTTCAAACTCATCATACAACAACTCGATGAACAGGAGGCTGCTCTCACGGCATTGTTCATGGGGACAACGCAAACCGAGACAATCGTCAAACATTTCGATTATATCCCCGTTGAAGAAGTTACAAACGACATCGTTTTCCGTATTTCGGATTTATATGGAATCGTAAAGTCGGAAAATCTCAGCGGAGCCCCCGTATATTTATCTCTGAAAATCACCAAAGAAGGAGAGCTACCCATCGATAACAAAGGGAACATAAAAAAAATGCCCAAAAACGCCGTAGCGTATGCTATTCCGGGGAAAGCAGAAGTAATCCTTTCCGACGGTAAAAAAACGCTTTTCAAAGAGAATTTACCAATCGCACAATTCGGTGTCGTATTCGGATTGGATCCTTCTATATTCACCGATAAAAAAGCCCCTTCTTGTGCGACATTCTATCCGCAAACAGGAGCTATCCGGCAAATCGGCAAATAATATGCTTTTACCATACATGAAAAGCGGGTTGGCAGAAGCCGGCTGCGACGAAGCAGGACGAGGCTGTCTGGCAGGTTCGGTATATGCAGCCGCCGTAATATTACCGCCGCACTTTCGAAACGAATTATTAAACGATTCAAAGCAGTTATCCGAAAAGCAACGTTACGAGTTGCGTCCCATTATCGAACAAGAAGCCGTAGCATGGGCCATCGGTATCGTCACCCCCGAAGAAATCGACCGCATCAATATTCTCAATGCTTCGTTTCTGGCCATGCACCGGGCTATCGAACAACTGAATCCGCAACCGCAGCATCTTTTAATCGACGGTAACCGATTCAAACCGTACCCCGACATTCCCCATACCTGCGTCGTAAAAGGAGACGGCAAATACGAAGCCATTGCCGCAGCCTCCATTTTAGCGAAAACATATCGAGACGACTATATGAACCGATTGCATGAACAATATCCCATGTATGACTGGAATCGAAACAAAGGATATCCCACAAAAGCCCATCGTGCAGCCATACGCCAATATGGACCTACACCCTACCATCGCATGTCCTTTCAACTGCTTGAAAGGCAACTCTCGATTTTTTAAATGCAATCATCTCTATACAAAAACCGCCGATATTAATCTGCCAATAAATCGGTTGTCGCTGCGGCATTTTTCATACACAGCGAAGTCGTTACGGTTCCCGCCAACAGTAGGGCGCCCACGAAAATCAATCATTTCTTCATGATTTTTTTCGTCGATACCTTTCCTTGATCGGTCACTACTCTCAAATAATAAATACCGGTCGGATAAGAGGACATATCCACTGTAAAAAGATTATCCGAAATATATACTTGACGACCGGTTCCATCAAACATCTCTATCTTCTGAACATCGACACCCTCCACATACAAAATATCGCTTACGGGATTAGGATAAATACGGACCGACAAATCATCAACAACTTTTGTAATACCCGAAGTTGCATCGGTAAACAACATTTTAGCATCGGGCCACATGGTACTTCCAGAATACCCAATAGGAACTGCATTCGGATCTAACACCTCACTGTCATCAAAAGCAGAATAGAAGCGCGAACGTTGCGGATCACTATCATAAGAGCCATACGTACCTTTGAACGATATATCGTATGACGTAGAACCCGGATTACCTTTAAGAATAAGAATAACCAAATTCCCTCCCTTATACGAATAAGGAGTAGTCAGCTGGAATATCCACTCTTCGTCGCCGGGTGCGACAGAAGCGGTTCCATCGAATACCAAAGTCATCTCATCGGCCGGAATAGAAGTCTCGGACAAATCCTCCAACTCGGTCTCACCTACCCATATTTTCACAGGAATATTCGAGTAACTTGTTCCCACCGAAAAGAATCGATACGATATCATCTGCAAAGTACCGCTTTTCAGTCCTACTTCGTCTTTATAATAAATGGTCTCACCAATCGACTCACCCGCCATGAACGACACCGGAAGAACCGAGATTTCTTCATCATGATCGCCTATCGAAATAAATTGGCTGCCCTCTTCAAGTACAGAAACCGATAGCTCCTCGGAACTGTTATTCGTTTTATCATCGTCACCGGCATATTCAATCTCCGCATGAATTTTGATATCACCCGATTCGGAAGGCGTGAATTTCATATCGAATACAATACTCTGCATTGTCCCGATTTCGACTCCGTCCATTTCTGCCAATACCGAGCCTGCGGCATCCAATAATTTCACTTTATAGTCTGTTGCAGCGACTTTGTCCACCCCTTTATTCCTTATCGTGAATGCATAAATCGTTTCAGACTCTGCTCCGGGATACAAATCTCCCTTCAATGATACCGCCATAAGATCGTGCGTTTTTTTCTCAGTTACGGTTACGTCGGCTTCCCAACCTTCGTCCCGACTCATAATATCGGAGTAAAAAACAAAAGTGAGAGCTCCGTCGATACTGGTCGATTCCAAAGAAACCAAAGCAGAAGGAACAGAAGTAGATGTAAATTCTCCAATCAACGGCGCATTGGTGTCAGCCCCATCGAAAATATACAAATAATCGCCATACGTATCCGTCACAAATTGCTTGAACGAGACATGCACCAAACCGTTAGAGTTTTGAGGTCGTATCGTAAGCGTATCGTTCCGAGTGTTCGGATAATAGGCATTCGGTCCAGCAGCATCATAAAAATGATAAGTTTTTCCGCTTTCAACGATAGCCTCGCCGTTTGTCATTACAATCCAGTCAGCCGGTTTCACAATAATCGGAGCGGCAGTAGACACAGCTCCATTTCCCATATCGTTTACCGCATAAATCGAATAAGTATAAGTTCCGAATCCCGGAGTATCGGTATAAGACGTAGCCGATGGATCGGATATTTCTATTTCATTCGAAGCAGAACCATTGGAACGAGTAATAACATATTTTGTAATACTACCCGGATCAAACGTCCCGCCATACATACCTTCTTCGGGAGCTTTCCACGTCAATATAGCCTCGTTATCCCCTTGTTTCACCACAAAATCGACCACCTTTCCCGGTGCATTTTCCCCTACATAGGTAGAAACATCATCGCTATCGACTCCACCATCGCCTTTGGAATTTACGGGAACAAACCAATAACTATATAATCCGTCTTGTAGATTCTCATCGGTATATTCCATAGATTGTCCTATCTTATCGGACGAAACGGTCACGGTTGTCACCAATTCTTCTCCTCGATAAATCTTTATTCCTGTAAGTTCGGTCAAGGCTTTACCTTGTGCATCAAATGAAGGATTCCTCCACGAAAGAATAGCCGAATTGCCCGAAGCTACCACCTTACGGTCCAAAACTCTGTCCGGCGCTCCGACAGGGACATGGATATAAGGAATAAACATACTCGCCATACTGTCATCGCCATTTTTACCCACACCACCGATAACAGTAGCTGCACCAGTTGTTATATCGACCGTATAGAGCTTGTAGTCGCCACAATTCAGCCAATACAAAATTCCTGTATTTCGATCGAAATCCATACTTTGAGTAAAAGCTGCATTCACTCCGGTAGCTCCGATCAATGTACAGGCGGCTGTGGCTTTATCTATACGATAGAGATTATCGTCGGTAGAAATACCATACATCGTCCCATCGACATGGCAAGCCAATGCCAACATATAAACAGACATTGTCGAAGTTTGGAATGCACCTATCTGCTTCGTCTCTCCGGTATTAAGGTCAAGAGTCATCAAATATTCGGCTCCATTTTTAATACCATACATGGTGTTCGTCGTGTAATCATACGTCATTTCTACCAAATGGACTCCATTGGTAGAAATAAGAGTGCGTGTACCATCATTCATGTCAATAGTATATAGACCTTCCAACGACGATTGTGTACCCGGTTTTGTCACCTGCGCATACCATTTATAATTAAAATAAGTACCTGCATAAACAGCCCCCAGAGTAGATTGATCGGCTATGAGTTCTACAACTCCCAGATTATCCGACGAAAATTTCACCGGGCCTTTTTGTACATTGACAGGATTGCTTTGTTGCCAATTTCGATAAGCATAAATAGTTGTCTGCGCTTGAAGCGAGCTAACGACGCAAAAACACAGGGAAATTAGGGCGTAAATTTTCTTCATAAATAATAAAATATTAGTTTAGCGATTAAAATTATTTTATTCCAATACAAAAATATGGATTAATTCTAATAATTTTAAAGCATTCTTCGTTACATTCTTATATTTTATTATTAGCTATAATTCAATCGATTAAGTAAAATATGCGTTACTCAACGCAACGATAACTACAATTTTATCTCTTGGAAAAGTTCCTCTACGGTAATATACTTATGCATCTTGTCATTGATTCGTTTACGCAAAACTCTAATGGCAGAAACTGAGACACTGCGACAAGCAGCACATTCCTTAGTATTCAATCCAAGAGAACTTAGACAAAAGAAATAAAACTCCTCGTCGGAGAATGAAAAATAAGCAGTAAGAAGTTGATAAAGTAACGCATACTCTTGACGTAAGGATTTAAATAGCCTGTCCCGCAACGATATTGTAAGGAAAACATTTCCTCCTTCGATATATTCGGTTACCTCCTTAAAAAATTCCGATTTCACAAATCGTTTGTTTTTCTGTGCTGTAATCTCTCCTATCCGTTCTACGATCTCCCGTTGCAATGCCTCTGTTCGTTTTTCTATTTCCGTAGAAGTCTCCCGATTATTTTCTTCCTCGACTTCGATGTGTTGTTTATTCGGGATAATTTTCCTTCTAAAAAAATAAAACAGAAAAATACTCACTAAAACGACAACAACGGCTGTACAAACTATACTTAATAAGGTTCGGTCATGTATTCTTCGGGAATATTCCACATTCATATTGTTTATCAACTCACCGTAAAATGCCGAATTAACCTTTGCTGGTTTTACCATTCCAGCGATGGAATCGCATAACGAATGATACAACCCGAGATATACACTATTGCCGGTCATAGCATACAAGTTCTCATAGGCCGAAGTCTTCGTATAGATATAATTACTACGAGCTGCCTTTTTCGTGTAATAAATAGCAGAGTCAATATTTCCTTCTCCACAAAAGATACTACCTCTTACCAAACAACTTTTATAGAATAATACTGAATCACGACAAAGAGGTCTGATTTCAGAATTATATTTCATTGCAGAAGCATAATCTCCCGATATCAGAAAATAGTAAGAAAGTGCATTTTTAGTTTTATAAAGTTCTTCCTCACTCTCAATTTGGGGAATCAACTCGATTGTTTTTAAAAGAGTTGTATCAATACCTCCCTCCTTATCTACATAGTAACATTTCCATAAGCCACGATAAGACTCAGAAAGCTGGCTTTTATCCGAAAGCATGGAATTGAATGTAATAGCCTTTCGGAACATTTTTTCGGCCTCCTCATTTATATTGCTTTTAAAAAGCAACAAAGCAATCCGATTATAGTAAGCCCCCAAAGCATCAAAGTCTGATATTCGACTGGAATCCAAGCTGCTAATTGCAGACAAATAATAAACGGCCGCCGAATCGAACATATTTTTATCCTCGAAAGCTACCCCCTTCTCAAAATAAGTCGAAGCCTTATCCGCCTCTACTACTCTGCCTGCACAAGAAAACAACAGAATAAAAAGGGGAAATACCGATATGTAATGAATTAGCCTCAACATCTTTTAAGAACCATAAATTACCCTTCTTGCAAATTTAGAGAAAATATCCAACCTTACAAACAGTGATACTTGTCTCACCCTTAATAAAATCACAAAAACACAGGGCTCCCGTTTCCGGGAGCCCTAAATATATCATTTTTATAGAGAAGACAAACCGACTATTCGGCCACTCTCTCCAACCATTTAAGCATACCTAACATTACACCCATCGATATCAAACATACGGCAAAGAACACTGCCCAGCATTGCCAAATGGGCCAAGCGTTGTACATAAGAGGACCAATCCACAACAACAAATTGCCCAATGCAGTCGCTCCTAACCACAAACCCTGACAAAGTCCCAACAAATGTTTGGGAGCCACTTTGGATACAAACGACAAACCGAGAGGCGAGATGAACAACTCGGCTACCGTCAAGAAGAAGTAAGTTACGATAAGTACCCACCAATGTGCTTTCTGAGACATTTGCTCAGCTACCGGGAGAAGTTTGAAATCGTCGGCAGAAGGATAACCTTTTAATGCTGAATAGATCACCAAGAATAAGAATGCCAATCCGGCGATAAACATACCGATAGCAATCTTACGGGGTGTCGATATTTCTTTTCCCCGACGGCTCAACCAAGCGAACAAAGCCATAACAATAGGGGTAAGCGTAATAACGAAGAAAGGATTGATTGCCTGCCAAATCTCCGGAGCGACTGCGCTCGAATCTACAAAATCGCGTGCAAAGAAAGAAAGAGACATACCATTTTGGTGGAACGAGAACCAAAAGAAAATAACGATACCCAAAACGGCGAACAAGGCAGCCATACGTTGTTTGATTTCTTTGGCCATTGCCCGTTTCTCCTCGGCGGTATACGATTGGGACTCCACTTTGGTCTTTTTGCCCGGAGTAGGAAAACGTCTCTGGTAAGCGACAAAAATTATCAAAGAGATAACCATAGCAACAACCGACGCTATAAACGAATAGTGAATACCCTCGTTAAAAATTTGAAGATAGTTTTGACAAGCACTCGTCAGTTCTGCCACGTTACCGCCCGCTGCCGTCATAAGGGCATTAAGGTTATCCAATGCAGCCTGACTCATTTGGGTTCCATTGTTAATGAACTCGTGGCAAAGTGCCGGAAGTTGGGCATTATAGGCCATTCCGTTCGCTCCCAACCACCATTCTCGCAAAAGGGGCGCAATAAAAGGAGCAATCAAACCACCCACATTAATAAATACATAAAAAATTTGGAATCCGCTATCCCGTTTGCTTTTCGCAATCTTCAAAGCCTCAGGGCCTTGTTTTGCAGCCTCTGCCTCAAAATCGTCATACAACTGCCCCACAATAGCTTGCAAATTTCCCTTAAACAAACCATTACCAAAAGCTATCATAAACAATGCAAAACAGGTAAGCGGAAGCAACCAAGCTATATTCGTACTCGTTGCTAAAATCGGAATAGACAACAGCACATAACCCGTTGCCATGATTATCAACCCGGTTCGAATCGTTCCTTTGTAATTCTGGGTACGGTCGGCGATAGCGCCTCCCACCAAAGCCAACAAATAAATACCCGCATAAAAGAATGAATATATAGTACCCGATGTTTCCTCGCTTAGTCCGAATTTAGAGCAAAGAAACAATACCAATACAGCATTCATAATGTAGTAGCCGAAACGCTCGCCCATGTTCGCGAGAGCCGCCGCTATCAGCCCCTTAGGATGTCCTTTAAACATAATAACAGATTTTAAGTATTAAATGAATTAATTGTTTTTCACTTTAAAAGCCAAAGCATACATGCGCATTTGTTTAACCATAGCCACAAGCCCGTTCGAGCGAGTCGGCGATAAATGTTCGTTCAACCCTATTCTGTCGATAAAATAAAGATGAGCATTCAAGATCTCATCGGGAGTATGGCCGGATAAAACCCGTACCAACAACGAAACTATCCCCTTCACGATAATCGCATCGCTCTCCGCTTCAAAATAAACGGAACCCTCTCTATAATCGGCCTGCAACCACACCCGACTCTGGCAACCTTCGATTAAATTTTCGGAAGTCTTATATTTCTCGTCCAAAGGAGGAAGGGCATTGCCCAAATCGATCAGCAACGCATATTTGTCCATCCAATCGTCGAATACCGAAAACTCCTCTATAATCTCGTCTTGTATTTCGTCGATACTTTTCATATTATTCATTTTTCAATCATTCTTCATAAAGAACCATCAACACGGTCTGGCCTACGGCTTTCAACGTCGACCGATCTATATTTCTCATTGTATCGTCCACCGTATGCCAATAAGGAGGAAAACCCGTCTCTGTATCTCGATGACATGGAATAATATCGATGCTGGGTATTCCATAACGGTTTACATACAAATGGTCATCGGTAACATATCCGCCGTCCTCCTCGATAAAATAGTTTCCGTACCCCAATCGCTTCGCCGTATCCCATACTTGCGCCACAATTCCGGAAGCATAATACTTCGAAAATAACTCTCGTCGAAATTGTGCCCCGGCTCCGCCCACCATATCGAGTAAGATCCCGAATCGGGCCCGATATCCCGGCTTATGAGGCCGACGTGTCCAATACTGTGTACCCAATGCCCATGTGTTTTCGTCACTCGACTCGCTCCAATAGGGAACACCGTAATCCTCGGCATCGAAAAAGGCTATATCGACACCCGTGTCGGGCTGTCTCTTCCCTATCTGACGAGCTATTTCAAGCAATACGCCCACTCCGCTCGCACCGTCGTCGGCCCCGGCGATAGGCTGACGATGTTTACTCTTATCCGGGTCGTTATCGGCGTATGGACGAGAATCCCAATGAGCGAACAACAAAATGCGATTTTTCTTTTCAGGAGAAAACGAACCTATGATATTCCGTATAGAAAGCTCTGTCCCGTCATAAGCCGTAACCGTTCCTTGCTGCACTTCTACGACAGCGCCATGCCGAGCCAGCTCGGAAGATAAATAATCGGCTGTTGCCAAATGTGCCGGAGTGTTGGGCACTCTGAAACCGAACTGCACTTGACGTTCGATATAAGCATAAGCACTATCCGAATCAAAAGAAGGAACCTCGATCGACATGCTATCCGCATCCTTCTCCTCGCTATTTTTCACCGACTTTGCAGAACAAGCGACCAACCCGACAACTAAAATTAAATACCCGGCCTTACGGTTTACTGTTTTCATCATGCTCAAAAATAAACATTCTGATAAAAACTCGCAAATATCCCGGCTATTTTATACAAAAAGATAAACCCACCGACCGCTCGCCGACAGAAAACACGACATCTGCCCCTTCGATCATCGGCAAATTATCCGAGACATGTCCCACCGGAAAATCGAAACATACCGGATAATCATACTCATCGACCATTTTACGAATCAACTCATACAATGTACCACCCAAACCTTCGTTCTCGGTATACTCGGTAAACCTACCCACGATCAATCCCGACAACGAAGCCAAACGACCGGACAGTTTCAAGTTATAAAGCATGCGTTCTATTTTGTAAGGAGGCTCGGCTATATCTTCTATAAACAAAACCGTTCCGGGCAAAAATATATCATACGGAGTAGAAATCAATCCGCACAAAACCGCCATATTTCCACCCACCAACATTCCCCGTCCCTCGCCGCAACGATTCAAAGGGTGCGGATTCTCCCTGTATTCGGGAATTTCTCCGAATAAAATTTGCCGTAAATAGTGCGTACAACGATTATCCGCCGGCTCGGTAGTCAAATGCTTGCACATAGGAGCATGCAACGACATCACCCCACGACTCACACAGAGAGCATGCAAAGCCGATATGTCGCTGAATCCGATAATCCACTTCGGATTCCGAGCAATATCATCGGTCAATCCGTCCAACAAATGAACAGCCCCATATCCGCCACGGCTGCACAAGACAGCCTTCACAGCAGGATCGTACAACGCATGGCGGAAATCGTTCATTCGTTCATCTATCGTCCCCGAATAAACGCCCGAATGATCCAGACAGTGAGAAGAAACAGTCACACCGAGCGACCAACTTTCCAAAACGCCGGTCGCCCCTTTCACATAATCGGGATTGATAATACTCGCAGGCGAAACAATGGAAACGCTATCGCCGGGGCATAAAAATTGAGGTCTGTACATCATCAAAAATCCAATATTTTAAATCGTTTCTTATCCGACTCCTGTACATAATGTTGATAATGCCACCATTCATTAGGAAGCGGATAAAGCTCTTGTTCTCGCATGACTGCATACAAAAATCGTCGATTATGATAAGCCGCCTCGCTTATCCTACCTGTCTTCAATAAATAATCGTCGTCGACCGTATGCGCTTCTTCTCCAAAAAAAATCATACGGACTGCCCATATCCAATGCGACGCCATCGCTACCGAGTATCGATAAATCGACAGCCATGCCGTAATTATGGAAGCCTCCCTCATTGTAAGGATTAGCCACATACTGCTCTTGCGGTGTACCTCGCACTCGCTCAAACATTCTGCGCTGTATGCTTAACGGACGGGCGGCATCGTAAATCACCAACCTATATCCCGGCTTTAACTCCTGTAACCGGGCATGTACCCGGGCCAGCCGTGAAATCATATGAGGCAATAGATAGGCTTTTCTCAAATCGGGATATAAAATTTCACCCATAAAATTATCGGCCGTAGCGTATTTCAAATCTACGACCACATCGGGAATGGCAGTTTGAATATCGACCAACCCCGCCTGCTCGAAATATTCCTCATAGTTGATCACCATACGGCTGTAAATCCATTATTGGGTAATAAAATCTCATTATTGTTTTCTCCGTGCCTAAACGAGTATCTGTTATGTCCATACGACTCTATCCGATAATTATCGGTAAAACTTACTAAATGAAGCTCTTCCTTAGAGGAAGGTAAAGAAATAGACACATCGGCATGGCGTGTGAGCTCGGGCACTTTAAAGTAGAATTCCCGTCGTAATGTAGGATAAGAACATTTTATCTTAGCATCGAAATATACATACTCCCCATCGATACATAATACTCTGTCGGGAATATCAGAGGTAAGTTTGATACCTATTGTTGCCGAATTTTCCAACTTCACGAGCTCCACTTCTATGTCTCTTACGCAAATTGGAACATTTCCCAAATAAAATTCTACCGAATAGTTCAATAAAGAAACTGCATTTTCAACATTCAACGACTCAATAAAAGAAAGACACGACAATTCTTCTCTCAAAAAGAAAACCTCGCCTTGCTCTTTCTGGAAGAAAGGATTCTCATTAAAAGCAAAAAAGCATGAAAATTTGGTCAACTTATTCTCCGTTCCTTTCTTCAAATATTTCTTATAACGCAAAGATTGCGATATGCAAAATCCAGCATCTTTACATCTCATGTACTGTCCAGCCTCATCGTAGAGTTCGTCTTTTCGATTAGGAATAATTTGAGGTGAGTTCTATCAATTCAATTTATCCTCTTGTATCAGACAGCAGAACTCTTTA
>ERZ779956.658-NODE-658-length-18049-cov-1.829665_pt1 | contig 18049 bp, 9 predicted proteins | sample MGYA00511940_ERZ779956 | MGnify/ENA primary metagenome ERZ779956 (study PRJEB29588, sample SAMEA2154992) | human gut metagenome | biome: human gut; feature: human-associated habitat; material: faeces | place: Denmark | collected 2008/2010 ...
AGTGTGTGTCAACCGGCAGGTGGCCGGCGTTATTGAGTTGCAGGACATCATCAAACCAGGTATTCAGGAACGTTTCGAACGCCTTCGTAAGATGGGAGTGAAGACGGTGATGGTGACTGGAGATAATCCGCTGACAGCAAAGTATATCGCAGAAAAGGCTGGTGTGGATGATTTTATAGCTGAGGCTAAGCCGGAAGATAAGATGGAATATATCAAGAAAGAGCAGCAGTCCGGTAAACTGGTGGCAATGATGGGAGACGGTACAAATGATGCTCCGGCATTGGCACAGGCAAATGTGGGCGTTGCCATGAATAGCGGTACGCAGGCTGCAAAGGAAGCCGGTAATATGGTGGACTTGGATAATGATCCTACGAAGCTGATTGAAATTGTGGAAATCGGTAAACAGTTGTTGATGACGCGCGGTACATTGACCACGTTCTCTATAGCAAATGACGTGGCTAAATACTTTGCGATTATTCCCGCTTTGTTTATGGTAGCCATCCCTCAGTTGGCACCGCTGAATATCATGGGGCTGCATAGTCCTGAGTCAGCCATCCTTTCAGCTATAATTTTTAACGCTATCATTATTCCTATATTGATTCCGTTGGCACTGAAAGGAGTACAGTATAAACCGATTGGTGCCAGTGCATTGCTTCGCCGCAACTTGCTGATTTATGGCTTAGGCGGTGTCATTGCACCCTTTATCGGAATTAAATTAATAGATATGATTGTCAGTTTATTCTTTCAATAAATAAAAACAGTAATGAAAACATTATTCAAATCCCTTAAAATAACACTTGCATTTTGCGTGTTCTTCTCTGTATTCTATATCCTTATCCTGTGGATATTTGCCCAGGTGGCAGGTCCCAATAAGGGTAATGCGGAAGTAGCGACTCTGGATGGTAAAGTTGTCGGTGCCGCTAATGTAGGACAGATGTTCACAAAAGACATCTACTTCTGGGGACGCCCTTCCCATGCCGGTGACGGTTACGATGCTACCAGTTCTTCCGGTAGCAACAAAGGCCCTACCAACGAAGAATATCTTTCGGAAGTAGAAGCCCGTATCGATACTTTCCTCGTACACCATCCTTATCTGAACCGTAAAGACGTTCCTGCAGAAATGGTAACCGCCAGTGCTTCCGGTCTTGATCCGGATATCACTCCCGCCAGTGCTTATGTACAGGTGAAACGCGTGGCCCAGGCACGTGGCATGGACGAGGCACAAGTAAAGACTCTCGTAGATAATGCAGTACAGAAACCGCTTCTCGGCCTTTTCGGTACGGAGAAGGTGAATGTTCTGAAACTGAATATCGCACTGGAAGAAGCAAATAAGAAATAACTTTAGGTTGGTAGAGAGGCGGACAGATTCCATTCATATTTTGCCATGGTGATGTCTAAAACAGGGTGAATGGAACGCTGCCTCTCTTTTTTAAAGACAACCTTACTTTTAAAAAGATTGAATGAATTATGAAAAGATTAAGAAACAATATTTTTGCGACAGCAGCAGTTGCTGTTGCCTGTATTTTAGGAACTACAAGTGCAAAGGCTCAGGAATTTACTGTGCAGGGTGATTTAGTCAGCTCTTACGTCTGGCGTGGTGTTTATCAGACCGGAGCAAGTTTCCAGCCGACTTTAGGATTCAGCATAGGTGATTTTTCTGTGACAGCCTGGGGCTCGACAGACTTCGATGGTAATAAATCTTCAGAAGGACTGGCAAGCAAGGAGATAGATCTGACGGCTGCTTATACTTTAGGTGAATCAGGGCCCACACTGTCCGTAGCAAGTCTATGGTGGGCAGGTCAGGGAGCCGGGAAGTACTTCAACTTCAAGAGCCATGAAACTGCTCACTTCTTTGAAGCAGGTTTGGCTTATACGTTGCCTTGTGAGAAACTTCCTTTGTCTATGGCATGGTATCTGATGTTTGCCGGTGCCGATAAGAATGAGGAAGGTAAGCAAAATTATTCTTCCTATTGCGAGCTGAACTATCCGTTCAGTGTGAAGTCGGTAGATTTGAATGCAACCGTAGGATTCGTTCCTTATAAAACTTATACAGTAGGATATGGAAATTCCGGTTTTGCTTTTACCAATGTAGCGTTGAAAGCTACCACGGCTATCAGGATAACAGATTCGTTTTCATTGCCTATCTTTGCACAAGCTATCTGGAATCCATGTTTGGAGGATGCGCATTTGGTATTTGGTATAACGTTGAAACCATGATAACTAAAGATTAGGCGCGGATTACGCGGATTACACGGATTAATAACTGCACACAGTAAGAAATTCGTGTAATCTGCGTAATCCGCGCCTAAAAATGAAAGTATGGACAGAGAACAAAGCGTACAGCACTTCCTCGACCTCATAAAGAAATCCCGTCGTGGCAAGTTCAAGATCTACATCGGCATGATTGCCGGTGTAGGTAAGTCGTATCGGATGCTCCAGGAAGCCCATGAGTTGCTGGACAACGGTGTAGACGTGCAAATCGGCTACATCGAAACCCACGGACGTGCCGGGACGGAAGTGTTATTAGAAGGGCTCCCCGTTGTCCCCCGCCGCCGGATATTTTATAAAGGCAAGGATTTGGAGGGTATTATCCGTATCCATCCCGATATTGTCATTGTAGACGAACTGGCGCATACCAATGTAGAAGGCAGCCGAAACGAGAAACGTTGGCAAGACGTGATGGATCTGCTGGACGAAGGTATCAATGTGATTTCCGCCGTCAACATCCAGCATATTGAAAGCGTCAACGAAGAAGTTCAGGGCATTTCCGGTATTGAAGTCAAAGAGCGTATCCCCGACAGTGTATTGCAGGAAGCGGATGAAGTGGTGAACATCGACCTCACTGCCGAAGAACTCATTACCCGCCTGAAAGCCGGTAAAATCTATAAACCGGAGAAAATACCCATGGCATTGAATAACTTCTTCAAAACCGAGAATATCCTTCAATTGCGTGAACTGGCTTTGAAAGAAGTGGCGTTGCGTGTGGAGAAGAAAGTGGAGAATGAAGTGGTCGTTTCCAGTGTAGGCGTCCGGCATGAGAAGTTTCTGGCATGCATCAGCAGTCAGGAGAAGACACCCCGGCGCATCATTCGTAAGGCAGCGCGTCTGGCAACCCGTTACAATACTTCTTTTATAGCCCTATATGTACAAACACCCCGCGAGAGTGCCGACCGTATCGACCTGGCAAGTCAGCGCTATCTGTTGAATCACTTTAAGTTGGTCACTGAGTTGGATGGTGAAGTGGTTCAGGTACAATCCAAAGATGTATTGGATGCCATCATCCGTACTTGTAAAGAGAGACAGATCACTTCTGTTTGTATGGGCAGTCCTTCTTTCCGTTTACCTCAATCTTTGTTTATGGTGTTGAAATACAGAAAATTTGTGAATGATTTAGCTCAGGCAAACGTAGATTTGATTATACTTGCATAAAATTTAATTCATCAGTGCATTATGAATATTCGTACTAAATTAATACTCAGTGTAGGCATTCTGGCTGGTATGATCATTCTGCTGGTTGCTCTCTCCGTAGTGAATCTTCAGATACTGACAGCTACCGAACCAGACAGCCCTGCCGCCATGCCCGGACTGGAACGTGCTTTGCTGTGGATTTCCGTTACAGGTGCTATTTGCATTCTTGCCAGTATCGTGTTGCTGGTCTGGCTTCCCCGTTCCATCAACAAGCCTATTCAGGAATTGACGCGTGGTATCCTTGAAATTGCCAATCATAACTATGAGAAACGTTTGGATATGAGCGGACACGAGGAATTCCGTCAGGTGGCCGATAGCTTCAACAGTATGGCTGAGCGCCTGACTGAATATCGTGCCAGTACGCTGAACGATATTCTTTCTGCAAAGAAGTTTCTTGAAGCCGTTGTGAACAGTATTCATGAACCTATTATCGGTCTGAATTGTGAGCATGAAATACTCTTTATCAATAAAGAAGCACTCACCGTATTGAATCTGAAACGTGAAGATGTAATCCGCCACTCTGCCGAGGAACTGTCCTTAAAGAATGATCTCCTTCGTCGTCTGGTTCGGGAACTGATTACTCCGGGTGAGAAGAAAGAACCCTTGAAAATCTATGCGGATAATAAGGAAAGCTATTTTCAGGCTTCTTACATCACCATTATAAATACGGATGCCGATACGGATGAACCGCAGAACTTGGGTGATGTGATCCTGCTGAAAAATATCACCGAATTTAAAGAGTTGGATTCTGCTAAAACAACCTTTATCTCCACCATCTCTCATGAACTGAAAACGCCTATCTCAGCTATTCTTATGAGTTTGCAGTTGCTGGAGGATAAGAGGGTAGGAGCTTTGAATGATGAGCAGGAACAATTATCGAAAAGCATTAAAGAAAATGCCGACCGCCTGCTGGGTATCACTGGTGAACTTCTGAATATGACACAAGTAGAAGCTGGCAAGCTCCAGATGATGCCGAAGATAACCAAGCCTATCGAACTTATAGAATATGCCATTAAAGCCAATCAGGTTCAGGCGGATAAGTTCGGTATCCAGATAGAAGTAGAGTATCCGGAGGAAAAAATGCCGAAACTGTTTGTGGATAGTGAGAAGATAGCTTGGGTATTGACGAACCTTCTGAGCAATGCAGTCCGTTATTCAAAAGAAAACGGGCGTGTCGTTATTGGTGCCAAGCGTGAGAAGGAGTTTGTTGAACTGTATGTGCAGGATTTCGGCAAAGGTATCGATCCCCGTTATCATCAGAGCATTTTCGACCGTTATTTCCGTGTGCCCGGCACAAAGGTGCAAGGCAGTGGACTGGGACTTTCCATTTCAAAAGATTTTGTGGAGGCACATGGGGGAACACTGACGGTGGAAAGCGAATTGGGGAAAGGAAGTAAGTTCATTATGCGACTGAAAGCATAAACGAATAAGCCCCTACACTATCATGGGAGCATTTCATGATTGTTTGCAGGGGCTAATTTATTCTTATTTACTTTGTACCTATGTTATACAGCCAGATTCCATACGTGAAAGCATTAGCATATTTCTGTGGCTTTATTCCATCCGGGCGGAACCATTGCCCTATGTTTGCGAACGGAGTGAGAATCACATCTACCTCACTACCTTTATATAAGGCTTTCGTTTGATAAACCGGCCCTAACATATTGTTATCAGGCTTATTGATCAGCGTAGGTTTCATCGTTGTATTCATCCGTATATCCTGATCCATATTCACATCATCGTTGCAAAGCTGCTTATTCCATACCATGTCCAGTGAGTAAACAATCGGACCGCGTACAAAGGCATAAGGAATTCTATCAGTCGGTTCTTCCTTATACATGATTTCCCCACCTGCTAGTTTATAGGAAACATATTTGCTATGATGACTACGTGATACCCATTTCTCTTCCATAGGGAAAGTGATACTTACTTTATCCCCTTTTGTCCACTTGCGTGATAATTTCAGGTAAGCACCGGGCTTTACATCTGCGATGTTTTCACCGTTCACCTTTATTTCCGGATGTTCACACCAGGAGGGGATACGTAGGTTTAATGTTTTGTTTTTTGCTTTCTCTGAAACAATGGTCAGCTGCATATTTTCGGATTCCGGATAGTTTCCGGTGATTTCAAATGCGAAATCCTTTCCGGTATATTGTGAGGGCATGTATTGATTGATATAAAACTCTTTTCCTTTTTCTGCGTAAATGAAGGTGGGTAACATTGAGATAATCCGGTGTCCGCTTGCTGTGCAGCAATCCGGCCCATGGAAATAACCGTCAGGCTTACTTCCATTCGGAGCTGTATGATATCGACAAACTCCGCTTTCACAATCCTGGGCGGCAAATACATGGTTAATCATCAGGCGTTCCATGGCATCCGCATATTTGGATTCTCCGGTTAATTCCAACAACTGTTGTGTGAGTTGCATCCATGACATTGTGGCACAGGTTTCCACGATATTACCTGAAAGTGGTTTCACATAGTCGTGTTCATAATGTTCGGCAACACTTACACCACCGGTGATGTACATCTGGCGTTCATGAATGTCGTCCCATGCTCCGGACACTTTACGCAGCAACGTTTTATCACCGGTGATACGATACAGTCGCAAGAAGCCCATAAAGTTCATGTGGAAAGTATGCGAATGTACATAAGGTTGAAGTTTATCCACCCCTAAAGTACCGTCCGCAACGGAATCCAAACGGGAGAATGCATCCCATCCACTCCATTTGTCGATGTTGCTGACTACCCATTGGCTCCATTCCAGATACTTCTTCTTTCCTGTCAGTTCATATAGTCTTGTTATGGGGTCACAAAGTAAAGTACCTTCCCAAGAATAGTGTACACTATGCCCTGCAAAGTCTGAGTGTCCGTCCAGATGTTTTTGTTTGTTTTCAGGTGCTCTCAGATCAGAGGGCCAGAATTCCAGTTTACCCGGTCCGAAATATTGCAAGAAATAGTCTGCCAATTTCTCTGCGGCAGTTAGTGCTTTTTTATCTCCTGTTTCTTCATATACTGTGATAAAGGCATGGAAAACAAAATATAATTCGTAAGCGTCCATTCCTCTGACTGGTCTTTCGGGAGACCGGAAACTCTTGGCTGTGGCTCCTACATAACCGTTTGCTTCCTGTGAGTCAATGATGCGATTCAGTACGCTTTCAGCTTTAATTAGTAATTCCTTGTCATCACCCTGAACTGCCGACAGATAAGCTGATTCTATCCACTTTCCATGCTGTTCTGCCTGTGTCCAGTCCCAAGCCGAATGTTGCCTGTTTACAACAAAGTCCACATATTTATCTATTGGAAAGTGTTTCAGGTAGGCATTCCGGTTAACTTCCATACGATGTCCGAAGAATCCGGTTATATTTCTTACAGAAGAAACAGGTACCGGCTTTTCCAGTAATCCTACTTTATCGTGATTCTGAGCATTAAGCTTCGTCATCAAACTGGCAAATACTAAAATTGCAATAATCTTTGTTTTCATACTTTGATATGTTAATAATGAATTGTTTTTAATGGTTTATATGCATTATTTCCACCATATTGTAACTTCTTCGGTGATTTCACTTACTGGTAATCTCACTTCCCATCCGACAGTACATTTCTGCATCGTACAAACTTTCTTACCCACTTGTACTTTGTAAGGAACAATTTTGTCTGCTCTGATTTGTAATAATGTTGAATGCCCAGATTTAGATGGCTTAGTACCAATAGCAGTATTAATTTTATTTTCCAGCATAAAATGCGATTGTTTCCCCTTTCTTTCAATCTTTATTGGTGCTTCTGGTAGAAATCCGTCTCTTGACAAAGTGAGATGATAGCGAAATTCAGAAGTTATAAAACTGAATTGCTGTCTTACCCCGTCACGCGGAATAACAGACAGGGAAGTTTCCTCTTTGCTCAATACCCCACCATAGGCATGGAGACCAAAGATTGAATCCTGTATTACAATTGTGCGGGCAGTATGAAAGGCCGCGCCATATCCTAGGTCTATCTCTCCATCATAACGCCAAGGGCCACGCTTTTCATTTCTATGCAACCATGTATATCCATTCTTTGCACCTACAAAACACCATCCGGTGGCTCCGTCTTTTTCTTTTCCCGGATACCAATAGCCATAGTTGGATGTCTCGTTTCCTGTATTCATTAACGACCATGAGCTAAGGAAAGAGTTATATCCTAATTCGATCCAATCAGGGTTCTTCGAGTAAAGCAGACCATAGTCCAGTACAGACCAACCTCCCATCATGGCCATATAAGACATGTCGCCCGTATGTTGCTTGAATGCGCAATCTGTGCCGGACAGGTAATATTTGGGAGCTATCCACCCGCGTACGGACAAGCCTGCATAATGCTGTTGCTTCATAAATCTTTCAGCATCTTCTACTGTCACCTTCGGGTGTGAATGCCACGTTCTTTTATTTTTGTCATACCATAAGTCTTTATCCGGTTTCATCGGATGTTCTATCGCATATTTAGCCATGGCATACGATGATTCAAAAGCTGTGCGGTCAAAACTATGTTCCGAACGATAAGGATATTTATCGTCATAAATAAAATACTTGGCTTTTTTCTCCCATTCGCCTCTCAAGTATGCAGCTTCATCGTTCCTGCCTCTTTGTTCCAATCCTTTTATAAGTTCAAGAACTACCCATTCGTTATACATACCCCATTTATAGATATCCAGCCAAGACCAAATTTCATACGGATACTTAAAGTAAGCCATAGCGGTCTGTACAGCTCGATCGAAATACTCATCGGCAGTCAGGTAATGTGTCCATTCGGGAATCATTTCCGCTATTTGTGACATGTGATAATAAAGCTTGAAAATATGTGGATAATCATATGCTCTCCAAACTTTTATCCGATCTTTTGCATCATATTTGTATAGCTTTTGTAAGGCTGAATCACGGGCTACATGCCAGTTGGGTACCCCGTAGATAGCGAATGGATAAGGAGTTTCTTGATCTGCTCGTTGGAGTTTTCCCCATACAAAATTCTTCAGGTAGTATTCTAAGGAAGCTATTTCCGTAGAATCAGGATACACTACATTTTTAGCGGCAACAAAAGGTGCCTTACTCAATATCGGATCATCACATCCCCAGACGTATTCCCACCAACCATTAAATCCGTCGGTATCTTCCGGCCCTCGTAGTTTCCCATATTTCATATCATATACAGAATACAAGCCATCCCACCATTTGCCCGGAGCTTTATGTTGCTGTTTGTTGACAATGAAAGAGCTCCTTTTTTTGATAAGAACATCCAGAGGTTCCGTAGAAAAGAATTCCAGGAAAGACTTTTCACCATGGTTATAATTGACCCAAATAATATTCTCTCCAAGTTTGTGAAAACGTATGTCATACAAGTACCTGCCATCGGGACTTCTTCCAAGCTGTTTAATTTCTGTTTGTTGCGGATGTTCTGCTACAAGAGATTGAATTGTTCCTTTGAGACGAATGGCAACTCTTACAGATAAATCACTGGGAATAGTATATCCGGGGGCGGTACGAACATCCAGTAATCCATTTGTATAAATGGCGTTACGTATGTCCTCATATCGGGAAACGGAAGTGAGTAAAAAACTATAGTTTACTTTTTCTCCAGGTGCCAATACTCTTGTTGTATGAGGAATACGCCAGCTGCCTTCAGTTTTGGGACCAGTACATCCGGAATGAAGATATGCTGTATATACATTATTAGTAGTATCAAAGTATTCCAGTGGAGTGCCCTCACCGGTCATCATGATATAAAAGGGACCCACACCTGATGGTTTAGAAAGTATCTGAAATGAAGAATTCAGAGCTATATTGTGCTTATGTGTAAAGTTGCTCTCAAAGATTGTGCTTGGAGCGGCATTGAATCCTTCTCTCCACTTAAAGGGGAAAGCTATATCACCTAATTCTACAGAGCGGTTGGTAATATTTGAAATCTCGATTTTCAAATGCAGACCATCTTCAGCGAGAGTGTAATATCGCTTCATACATAAAGGCATATAGCACAACGAATCAGTATATACATATGTATTTTTATTTATACAAGTACGTCTGGTCAATCCCGTTTCAAGCATATTCCAGTCTTCTTGGTTGACACGATATCGTATCAAAATATCTCCCCACATCTGATTGTCTGCTATCAGGTTGACAGAATCTCTGTCAACCTGAAAAACAGACACGCCATCTTCTGAAAAATCAGTCCGAAAACAATCGTTTTTCACTGTTATATTTTGGGCGTTCAATCCTGATATTGAGTAGATACACAGGGCTACAAGTGTCCCGGTACATCTCTTTATCATTGCTTTTGTCATATAATGAATTAAATCTTTTAATTTGCGTAGGCAGGATTCTGTGTTAATTTTGGATTGGCATCTACGGCTCTCTGAGGTATTGGGAACACAATACGATGATCGCCTTGCGGTTTATGTGACAACCAGCTTTTCTTACAGAATATGCCAAAGCGTATCATGTCTCTCCGGGTATATCCCTCCCATACGAACTCCCAACATCTTTCATCAAACAGGCGTCCGAATTCTATTGGATCTTGGTTGCCGGGATCTGTGATCTGATATTTTTCAACCACTCCCCATTTGTAACTGGAATTCTCTTTCAATTCATCGTCTGTTACGATTGCTTTTGATGGGTTTGCTTTAAAAGCTCTTTTTCTTACTTCAGTTACTAATTCACCGGCTCCGGGCTGATTTGTCCTTAACAAGCATTCGGCTTTCATCAATAGTACTTCCGAATAACGTAAAAGTGGAATATCTGTGCTACAACTCCATTCTGAACCGGCAGGAACTTCTTGTTTATTATACCTGTATCCTTCCATTTCGTTTGTATAATTTCCGTCAGGAAGTTCTTTGGAGAATATTAATAGTTCTCCTTTCTTGTCATAAACACCGTATAATGGATTTCCTTCTGCATCAAATTGCTGGCCCATCAACCAGGTGTCTTCAAGCCTGGAATCACCTTCCTGATAGGTGTCAATGAATTGTGTTGTACCTTTCGGCCCACCGGCTGCATTGGGTACTGCGTTCAAAAGGAATTTCTTTTGCAGCTCACTATGCCATGAATTCATGAAAAGGTAGTTTCCTACTACTCCCCTATTGTAATCATAAGGGATTGTAAACAACACCTCCTTTGAAGATTCCACACCTTGAGCCCTGAAGGAGTCTTTAAACTCTGGTGACAGATCGCATTTTCCGCTATTAATGATATCGTTGCATTGTGACAGACATTCATTCCAGCGGGCGGTACCCGTATAGACTTCTGCATTCAGATATACATTGGCTAATATAGCTTTTCCTGCCCATCTATTAATGCGTCCATACATATTACCCCCTTGTTCTTCGTTTAGGGAAGGTATCACTTCACTTAGTTCCCTTACAACGAAATTGTAAACCTCTGCTCTTGGCGTTTTCTCCGGAAGATCCTGAGACATGGTCGTTACCAATGGGATATCACCAAAATTATCAAAGAGAATCCAATAATAATAAGCTCTCAATGCCCTTAATTCAGCCAGACCCGTTTGCTTTTCTGTAACCGATGGAGAAGGTATCAAGTCGCGTTCAAGTTTATTAATGGCGCTGTTGCACAATATTACACCGGTGAAATAGTTGTTCCACAAGTCTGAAATCTGTCCCAGTTCAGAATTCCAATTGTGGAATTGCAAGCGTTTATAGATACCCCCGTCATCCCAACCGCTTGCATTAGCAGGGGTTGATATACAACATCCCGTTAATTCCTGAGTTTGCCAATACGTGCCCACATAACCATAATTTAACGCTGCATAAGCTCCTGCGATATTAGGTTCAAAATCTGCAAGAGTATAATTATAGGTTTCTTCTGTAACAGATGAAAATACTTTCTCATCCAGGTTGGTGCAATTGATAGTACCTATCGTCAATAAAAACAAAGATATATATTTAGTGAAAGTTCTTTTTTTCATAATAATTCGTTTTAATAGATTAGAAATTCAAATTTATGCCTAAAGAGAATGTGCGGGCAGAGGGGTATCTGTATCTGTCATCTATACCGGGAGTCAGGCCTGTAACTCCGACTTCCGGGTCAATTCCGCTATATCCGGTTATTGTGGCAAGATTTGATATACTACCGTAAATTCTGAAACTTTTTACCCATTTATTCTTTCCAATCTTCGGAGTGTATCCGATTGTGATATTGTCAATTTTCCAATAATCACCATCCTGAACGAAGTAGCTTACGTACTGCAAGGACTGGTCGTAAGCCAATGGTCGTTTGCCATATACATTATCAAATGCTTTTTCCATAACATTATCTCCTCCTAATAATGAAATAGGAGCTGCGTAATGCATCTCTGCCATATTTAATATCTGAAAGCCGAATGCTCCTCGCATAGTGACAGAGAAATCAACCTGTTTATATCTGATTGTATTATTCCAATTCAGGTAAAATTTGGGAAGACCATTACCCAGAACTTTCTTGTCGGACTCCTGTTGTTCTGAAATCGGTTTGGGCTTGCCATCTGCGCCTTCTATTATCCAGTGTCCGTTTTCGTCTATATCGATAGTTTTATAACCATAAAAGTTTCCAACGGGTTCTCCTTCTTGTATTCTGTGAGTCGGCTGCTGAATGGGGGCAAGCGTGTTTCCTTTATTTTGATGGGAGTCGGAGAAATACTTGTCACTGGATAATGATAGGAGTTTGTTTTTATTAGTTGAGAAGTTGATGTCTGAATCCCAAGTGAAATCCTTGTTTTGGACAGGAACTATATTGAGAGAAACTTCAAGACCTGTGTTCCGTATCGAACCGGCATTCGCTTTAATCCATGGACTAAAATAAGGCGGCACGGGGACTTGATAATCTCCAATCAGGTCTTTTGTTTCCCGGTTATAGAAATCAATACTTCCGGATATCCTGTCGCTAAGGAAACCAAAATCAAGACCGATATTCAATTCTTCTTTTTTCTCCCATCGTAAATCAGGATTAGGATTTCCATCCGGTCGCAACAGATTCGTCCATTTACCATTGTAATAACCGTAACCTCCCATGTTCAGTTTATTTAAGGAGAGATAGGGAGTACCCGGTTCAGTGCCCGTTATACCAAAACCGGCTCTTAGCTTGAGAGTGCTAATCGCTTGGATATTATGAAGGAACTGTTCCCCTTTTATATTCCACGCCAAGGATATTGCCGGGAAGTTACCCCATTTGTGATCTTCACCGAATTGGGAAGAACCTTCATGCCTTATGCTGGCGGAGACAAAATACCTGCCTTTGTAATTGTAATTCACTCTTGCAAAAAATCCTATGAGCTTATTCTCGTTTTGATAAGAAGCTTGATTAGCTTTCCCTTCTTTCAAAGCATTGCCCAATCCCATATTATTGTATGAATAGTCGTCGGACGGAAAGTCATAATTATCCATAGAAGCGGATTGATAGTTCCATTTATTCCAACTATATCCGACTAATGCATTTAGATTGTGAGAATTGCTGAACAGTTTGTTATATTGGGCAGTTAATTCCATCATGGTATTTTCGCTGCGGGCTGTTGAACGTGAGGCATATCCGTTCTTTTTGCTTATAGTGGTTGATTTATGCTTCTTTGTCTCATAATATCCGGAAAAGTTGTTGTTGGTTTCGTTTGAGATCAGATACTTAATGTCCAGACCTTCGATTGGGATAAAAGTGATTGAGGAATACGCCCTTAAGTTAGTTGTTTTATTTTCCCCTTTTGTTTCGTTTAAAAGGGCAACTGGATTAAAAATCATATCACGTGCTATTTCGGTCCAGTTACCATTTTCATCTTTAATAGGACTTGTCGGATTAAAAATCAAAGCACTCTGATATACATCATTACTGTATCCGATGTCGTACTTCCTTTGATAACCATTCAGATTTGCCTCTACTTTAAGTTTGTTGTCGAACATACGGTGAACGATGTTAATACGAGGATAAATCATATCTACTTTTGAGCGTTTTACAATTCCCTCATTCGAGGTATAATCGAAACTGGCGATATAGCTGGTATTTGCCGATCCTCCCCTGAGGTTAATACTGTATGTCTGATTAAACGGAGTTTGTAGTATTTCGTCCATCCAGTCGACTTTGGCTCCACCATCCATTGCACCGGGAATTCCTTGCTGAACCTTTTCAAGGTATTGATTGGCATTCATCATAGGAAGTTTCTTATTTATTTTCTGAAACGAAATATAACTATTGACTTCGATTGATGGCTTCATTTCTGTTTTTCCACTTTTGGTGGTTATCAGTATTACACCGTTGGTACCCCTAGTTCCGTAAATAGCTGCGGCCGAACCATCTTTTAATATATCGATTTGTGCAATATCATTCGGAGAAACGCTGTTAAGGTCTCCCTGAACACCATCGATGATGATCAGAGGAAAGGTGCCTGAATTGAGCGTAGCAACACCACGCAACGAAACTTGTGAAGTGGACAATGGATTGGCATCAGGCGAAATTACAGCTAAGCCTGCAACCTTACCCCTGATTAGCCCTGCTACATCCGGTTTTGTTGCTTGTACAAACTCACTGGCTTTCACACTCATCACCGAGCTTGTCAGTTCCTCCTTGCGTTGTGTGCCATATCCTATTACCACTACTTCATCCAGCCGCTTGGCATCTTCTTTTAATACCACTTTTACAGATGCTTGTCCGTTTGTCTGCACTTCTTCTGTAATGTAACCTATATAAGAAATTACCAATGTACCTTTAGCTGCATTTTCCAGCGTGAAGTTACCGTTAAGGTCTGTAATAGCTCCTTTGGATGTACCTTTCATCATTACGGTAGCTCCGATGACGGGGTCTCCGTTTTCATCTACTACCTGTCCCTTTACAGGGTTGGATTGCATGACTGCTTGTACTTCATTTACCGTTGCAAAAGCATCCTGTGGGTAGCCCGCATAGAGAGCGGATACCATCATCACGGAGAGGAGAGTTTTCTTTGATGATCTTTTAAAATGATAGTTCTTCATGAATTTGAATTTAAAATTAAAGGTTTCTTTTTCTTTCGATAGAGGTGAGCTCATCCATCTTTCGGCAGCAAAGGAAAACAAATAAGAGTAAAGCTGTTAATGCTTATAAATCAAATCATAGGGGGGGAATTAATCAACTCTAAATTGACTAATTACCCCCTATGATCTGAGCAAAATTACCTGAAATAATCGGGTGCTTTGCTGCTTAATTAAGATGGATGAGTACTTTCTTCTTTCTTCTCTTTTATCTGTTTCTGATATTCACCGGGCGACATACCGAACGCTTCTTTAAACGACTGGGTGAAATTCTTATAATCACTGTAGCCCAATGCTGTGATAACATCTGCCACAGTTGCCGTTTTATTTTCCAACATCCGGCAGGCATGTTGCATCTTTATATCCTTTATAAAATCCAACGGAGTTTTGCCAGTGATTATTTTTATTTTCCGAGAAAGTGTGGAACGGGACATATTCATAGCCTCTGCCAGTGATACCACATTGAATTCCGGTTCATTCAGATGTTCTTCTACCGCTTTGGTCGCCCGATCCAGAAGTAACTTATCTATCTCGGCAAATTCAGAGGTGGAAATGCTGTCTTTGGTATCCAGGTATTGATGCATTTTCACCAACTCGGCACTGTCCGCCCATTTCTCGTCGTTCTTGCGTTTCATCCGTTTCAGATAGGCATAAATGCTATATCCTATGATGCCCATAACTAGCAGGGTATAAAAGAGATAAGCCCACCAGGTTTCGTACCAGGCAGGTAGGCGGTGGATTGTTATCTCCGTCACCTCATTACTCCATAACCCGTTTTTATCGGTAGCTTTCACCTGGAATGTATATTTTCCCTTGTCCAATCTGTTGTAGAAGGCGGAATTCTTCCGGTCGTTCAGGTAGATCCAGTCGTTGTCTATACCTACCATCCGGTATGCATAACGTATCTGGTCTAAGTTATGAAAATCTAATGAAGAGAATTCGATTTCCAGATTCTGATCATTGGGTGACAGGCGGATAGGCGTATTTATAGGGTCTTGCTTCAACTGGTCGTCCCAAATGCTCTTTCCCATGATCTTGATGTCACTGATATGGGTGGTTACCTGTTCGGGTATGCTTTCCAGTTGCTGGGTTGGTGAGATGGACACAATGCCTGAGATTCCGCCGAAATAGATTTCTCCTTTCCGGTCGTAGTAGACGGCTTTGGATAGCAGACGGGTAAGGAGGAAATTCTTATCCCTAGTGCTGTAACTCCGGTAAGCACCATTGCGCGGGTTGAACTCTTTAATCATCTGATTGGTAGTGATCCATACATGATTGTAGACGTCTACAGTGATATTATTGATGATATCCCCCTTCATGCCGCAACTGAAACTGTAGTCTTTCAGTTTCTCCTTTTGTCTCGGGTCGAACAGTAAGACTTCCCCTTCGGTGGTACCCATCCAGAGGTTTCCGTCACTTGTGGCATCTATGCATACAAAGTCTTTATCGAAGGGATAAGATTCGATACCTTTATCCTGCTCAATCCGGTAGATGCCTTTGTTTCGGATGACAGTCCATATCCGGCTGTCGGCTGTTTGGGTGATGCCGGCAACCGGACCCGATACTTCCGGAATGCTTTCAAGAGTTGCACTCATAATCCGGTATACGAACAATCCTGTCGTAGTACCTATCCATAGATTATTCTGAGGGTCTTCGAATAGTGAGGTAATCAGTCCCGGATTATTTGTGACGTTGCCAAGTTCTATCCGTACATCTTCTTTCATTTCCATATTCTGCTGGCTCAGACCGAAGACGGTGGGGCCATACGAAGTAGCCCATATCCAGTTGTGGTTATATGATCTGGCTATGTTGGTGACATCTCCAAATGGTAAATTCCGGGTTCCTTGACATTGTGAATAGTGTTTGAGCTTTTCTTTCCGGCTGTCATAAATGCATAGGCCGTATCGGTCTTGTGAGAACCAGAAGATACCGTCTTCATCTTTGCACAGTGAATTTATGGCGGGATTCGCCTTTAACTGGTTTCTTAAATCCGGCAGGGGATACTTCTGGACAATGTAATCGCGGATATCGATAATAAAGCTTTCTACATCGAAAGCCGATACCCATAGCTTCCCGTCTTTATCCTTATATATTTCATAAAGTATTTTGTTGCCGGGGGTAAGGAAAGAGGAAGTGTCCACTTGTTCTAAGTGTCCCTCCTTTGTGATGCGGAAAGCAAACAAGTCTTTCCAGGAAGTGACCCATATATAGTGGAATACATCATCCTGCACCATGTGGTAGATAGCTCCCGTAGCATTTCCTGTGATATCTACAGGGAGAGGCTGGGGAATATATTGCGTTTCCGGAGATTTACTGTTCGGGTCGAAGCGTACGATTCCTTTTCCCCAGGTGCCGAGCCAGTAATATCCGTTTGTTTCGTCCCAGATGATCCGTTCAATGTCCATATAATCCCTGTGGTGGAAGTAGGCTTCAAAGTTGTCCGTATCTTTATTGAGTTTATACATTCCGCCTCGGGTGAGGGAGATTATTAAATCCCCGTTCTTGTCTTCGTAGACGATGTACACAAATTCAGGAGAGTGGTTGTATTCGGTTTTATACCGCTTTATCAGAGTGCCGTCAGCCTTGAACCGGAATAATACGCCATGCATGCTTACCCATATACTCCCGTCCCGGGTTACGTTTATAGTGAATACATTCTTGTCGGAGCACTCCTGCAAATCCATGGGAGTGATCCGGCAGGTAGCCTTATCCAGTATATAGCCTCCCTTCATGGTTCCGAACCAGATTTTTTTGTCGTGGTCTTCGGAGATATAAGTAATATAATTATCCGATAAGAGTCCCGGGTGATACAGATCGGAGCGGAAAACGCGGATATTGTATCCGTCGTTTCGGCAGAGACCGTTGAAAGTGCCGTACCACATGTAGCCATCGCTGTCCTGAAATATACGATGGATGGCATTCACCGGAAGTTTATCTAAGGAAGGTATTTCTCTGACCACGATATCCTGAGCATGCAGCAAGGGGCTGAATATTAAAAGACACAAGAGCTGCATCAGGTAGACTTTTTGTCTGATAATCATATTTGAGATGGCTTTTATCATAGTATCTTTTATATATCGATACACAAAGATATGAATAAAAACTCAGAAATCTTATTACCTGTAATGAATGAAAAATTATTTAATTGATAGTTAATACAATAAAAAGTAGAGTCAGACCTAAATCCGGCTCTACTTTTGAGGTATACATTATATAAATCCTAGCGATATGTTATTGCATTCCATTCCGGTGGAATTCCTCCTTGTAAATGGCGTACAAAGAAATCATAGCGTTTATGTTCCCCGAAATCTTCTCCCATCGTGTGGTGTGCACCGGGAATCACTACCAATTCAAAATCTTTGTTGGCTTTTATCAGTGCGTTCACCACCTGCATGGTTGAGGCAGGATCTACATTATCGTCCAGTTCACCTACCACCAGCATCAGGGGACGGCTCAGCAAATGGGCATTCTCTACATTCGATCCTTCCTTATATTGATCTCCTACGGGATATCCCAGCCAGAGTTCGTTCCACCAGATTTTATCCATGCGGTTGTCGTGGCAGCCACAGGCGGAATAAG
>ERZ779956.660-NODE-660-length-17991-cov-3.419492_pt1 | contig 17991 bp, 15 predicted proteins | sample MGYA00511940_ERZ779956 | MGnify/ENA primary metagenome ERZ779956 (study PRJEB29588, sample SAMEA2154992) | human gut metagenome | biome: human gut; feature: human-associated habitat; material: faeces | place: Denmark | collected 2008/2010 ...
GCTCGCCGACACGGTGGCAGCCATGATGATGACCAACCCCAACACACTCGGTCTGTTCGAGCGCAATATCCCTGAAATAGCCGAGATGGTGCATAATGCCGGTGCACTGATGTACTACGACGGAGCCAACCTCAACCCGATGCTCGGCATGGCCCGTCCGGGCGACATGGGCTTCGACGTGATGCATATCAACCTGCACAAGACATTCTCCACCCCTCACGGCGGCGGAGGGCCCGGCTCCGGTCCGGTGGGTGTGCGCCAAGGGCTTGAGCGATTCCTGCCCAATCCGCGTGTGGTACGCCACGAAGAGGCCGACGGCAAGGTGCGGTTCGAGCTTACCTCGTCGCCCGATGCACTCGGCTCTGTTTCTGCCACACTCGGCAACTTTGCCGTTCAGGCACGCGCGTTGAGCTACATCCTGTCGCTTGGCGCCGAGGGACTGATGGAGGCCGGCCCGCTTGCCACCCTCAACGCCAACTACATAAAGGAGCAGCTCAAGGACGACTATCTTTTGCCGATTCCGACGGTGTGCAAGCATGAGTTCGTGTTCGACGGCCTGAAGGACAAATCGACAGGCGTAACCACGCTGAATGTGGCCAAACGTCTGCTCGACCACGGTTTCCACGCCCCCACCATCTACTTCCCACTGCTGTTCCACGAATCGCTGATGATTGAGCCGACTGAAACGGAAAGCCTCGAGACGCTGAAAACATTCGTGGATGTGATGCGCGACATTGCACGCGAGGCACGCGAAACGCCAGAAACGGTGATCAACGCCCCGCACAACACTCCCATCACACATCCCGACGACACCGGTGCCGCACTCCATCCGGTGCTCACGTTCGATGACCTGCAGGCACAATGACATTTCAACCATCCAAGGCACACATACCAACCTATGGCTGAATTATTTGACCATATCATAATTGGCGGCGGCCCCGCAGGTTACGAGGCCGCCGCCATTGCCGCATCGCGCGGCGAAAAGGTGGCACTTATTGAACGCGACCACCTCGGCGGCACATGTCTCAACCGAGGCTGCATCCCCACAAAGAGTTTCTGCAGTTCGGCCGAAACAGCTCACGCCATCTCCACAGCCGACACATTCGGGCTGCGGGTACACGCACCGGCTGGCGAAAGCGCATTCAGCGTTGACATGCCTGCCATCGTCGGACGCAAAAACGCCATTGTGGAGCAGCTGCGCCAGGGCGTGGCCATGGCCGTGCAGAATGCGGAGGTGATTCATGCCGACGCACGGTTCACCGCGCCGAAAACCATCGAGGCCGGAGGCCGCGAGCTGACGGCGCCGAACATCCTGATAGCCACCGGATCCGAACCGGCCATCCTCCCCATTCCGGGAGCGCATCTGGCACTCACAAGCACCGAACTGCTTGACATAACGGTTCTGCCGGCATCCATCACCATCATAGGAGGCGGAGTAATCGGGATGGAATTTGCATCGATTTTCAACGGACTCGGCACCGACGTCACCGTGGTGGAATATGCGCGCGAAATCCTCCCGCCGTTCGACAAGGACATTGCCAAACGCCTGCGTACCACGCTGAAACAGCGCGGCATCACATTCTGCACCGGCGCAGAAGTCACCGCCATAGAGCAGGCGGAAGGCGTGATGAAGCGCGTGGTGTTCAACGAAAAGGGGAAACAGAAAACCGTAGAATCCGAAATCGTGCTCATGGCCGTGGGCCGAAAGGCCGTTGTGCCGCAAGGCGCCGCTGAAGTCGGCTACGCCATCGGACGGCGCGGATTCGAGGTTGACGGCACATTCCGCACCAACATCGACGGAGTCCGGGCCATCGGCGACTGCAACGGCATCTGCCAGCTTGCCCATGCCGCATCGGCACAGGCCCGTGTCGCGATGGGTGAAAACGTCGACATGTCGGTCATCCCCTCGGCAGTGTTCACCATGCCCGAATGCGCCATGGTGGGCCGCACCGAAGAGCAATGCCTTGCCGCAGGCATCGACATCACAACAGGCAAAGCCTTTTTCCGCGCCAACGGAAAAGCCAACGCCATGGGACACACCGACGGCATGGTAAAACTCATCATCAACAACAGCACCCACCTCATTGAGGGATGCCACATCTGCGGCCCCCACGCCTCCGACCTCATCGCCGAGGCCGCCCTGGCCATGTCCTCGCGCCTCCCCGCCGAGACCCTCGCCGCCTGCATCCACGCCCACCCCACCCTCTCCGAAGCCCTCCTCTCCGCCCTCCCCCAACTCCCCTCCTGAACCAGAAATCCACTCTACTACAGCATCATTCCCCGGTAGTCGCTCATTCTCCAAGCTACCGGGGTTAGTTTTTATATATGCGAAAGTAATCATTCCCACAAGATTGGATAGCTGAGCGACATTGTATACATTAGCCTGCAATCATATCATTCTGGCTCGTTTATCAAGATTGTCATTTGAGAATAATATTGTAAATTTGCATATACGTTACGTATAAGAACAATGACTGCACAAGCTTCCCCGATTCCCGCATTTGACAATACTGATCCAACCTCTATATACGATTACAGCCAACGGCTTATCGGTAAATCTTTGCATGACCTTTTCGGAGATAAAGTCCTTGAGCACACCCGTAAGGGCAAAGGAGGCATGGGACAAATGGTTGAGGAATTATTTTTCAACTATTCTATCAATTCAAAACGTGAAGCAGATTTCGAAGCAGCAAAGCTGGAATTAAAATGCACACCACTTCTATCGGACGGCCACCAATCATACAGGATTAAGGAGCGGCTTGTATGCACAATGATTGATTACTTCTCATTGGTAGAAACGCCATTTGAAACATCACACCTACTTGCAAAATGCAGACTAATGCTGTTACTGTTCTATCTGCATGAAGCTGGGAAAAAGATTTACGATTTGGAGTTCATCTTCCGGGTTCTGTGGGAATTGCCGGAAAAAGACTTGTTGCAAATAAAACATGATTATGAAACCATAGCCAGTAAAGTCCGCAACGGGGAGGCACATCTGCTTTCTGAAGGCGATACACTTTATCTTGGAGCATGCCGCAAAGGCCAAAAGGGTGACAGTCCACAACCTCAACCATTTTCTGAAATTCGGGCAAAAAAACGGGCATTCAGTCTTAAACCGGCATACATGAGGTATGTCCTCAGCCATGTATTAGACACTCCCGACCACTCCTTCTCTAACCTCAAATCAACAGCTCCCACTTTACAACTTGTAACACAGGAAGATTTAAGACATAGTAATTTCGAACAGATAATAATCGACCGGTTCAAACCTTACTTAGGACTGAACTATACTGAAATTTGCCAGCGTCTGGACATGGCGCCATATCAATCAAAAAATAAATATGCCGATATCAGCGGTCTTATTGCTTCTGCAGGTAAGTCAAAACGGATTTCTAAATCCGACGAATTCATAAAGTCCGGAATTATAATGAAGACCATTCGAGTAAATTCCAATGAAACAATCAAGGAATCCATGTCTTTCAAAAATATCGACTATCAGGAAATCTTTGATAATGATTCATGGACAGAATCTGAGCTTTATGAGATTTTTACAAGCAGATTTATGTTTGTCGTATTCAAACAGAAACAGGATGCAACTATAACCATTCCCAACAATCAAACAGGCGAACTTGTCACAGAAAATGCCTACATTCTTGACAACGTATTTTTCTGGACGATGCCTCCTTCAGAACTTAAAATAGCTGAGGAGTATTGGAAAAACATCCGTCAGAATGTACTTTCAAACAACATTGGCCTGAATGCTTTCTGGAAGATTTCAGACAACTCATTATTCCATGTCAGGCCCAAAGCGACCTGCAAGGCTCAAAAAGCACCAAATCCTAACGGCGGCCTCTGCGACAAATATTGTTACTGGTTCAACGCACAATACATCAAACAAATAATCGACAATAATACTACCCATGCATAATTATCCCGACAATCATATTCCACAGCCCACTTTATGTGAACCGCTTGCCAACTACAGTCGCATCTACCAGCATGATTCTCTGTTTCCAATTGAACCGGTACAGACTTCAACTGGCGACATAAAAGTCATCGAGCTTTTTGCAGGTGTAGGGGGGTTCCGCGTCGGACTTGAGAGAGCCTCATCCCGTTTTAAAACAGTGTGGAATAACCAATGGGAACCATCGACAAAACGTCAGGATGCCTCAATCGTGTATTGTCATAACTTTGGGGTGGAAGGCCATAGCAACGTGGACATCACCACTGTTGATGTGAACGAAATTCCTGCAGGTGATTTATTGGTGGGAGGTTTTCCTTGCCAGGATTACTCTGTAGCAACAACTCTTAAACGCTCGGGTGGAATAGAGGGGAAGAAAGGTGTGCTGTGGTGGCAAATACACAGAATACTCAAAACACATCCCACTCCGCCATCCTATCTGATGTTGGAAAATGTAGACCGACTTCTGGTGTCGCCGGCATCACAAAGGGGCAGGGATTTTGCTATTATTCTTGCATCTTTGTCTGATCTCGGATATATAGTTGAATGGAGGGTCATAAATGCTGCCGAATACGGAATGCCTCAACGCCGACGTCGCACTTATATGTTTGCATTCCACAAAGATTCTGCGATAGCAAAAACTTTAGACTCTCCTGAGAAATGGTTATACAGCGATGGCATACTTGCTGCAGCCTTCCCTATCAAGGATTGTGTGACCAACCAAGCTTTCGTAACAATAGATGGATCTCTTGGCGAAGTATCTGAATCATTCAACAAAGGGAAAAATACCTCTCCATTTAAGAATGCCGGAGTCATGGCCGACCGGCAAGTCTTCACCGCTACAGCGACGCCATCCTATCATAACCCGCCTGTGACTTTAGGCGATATTCTCGTTGATGAATCCGATGTTCCTGCAGAATTCTTTATTCCTGAGGATGATGTCAAGAAATGGGCCTATGCCAAAGGTGGTAAATCAGAAAAACGAGTCAATAAGACTACCGGATACGAATACAATTATTCGGAAGGAGCCATGGCGTTTCCCGACTATCTGGATAAGCCCTCCCGGACCATCATAACCGGAGAAGGAGGAGCTGCACCTTCACGATTCAAGCATGTTGTTCTAACTCCCTCCGGACGATATCGCCGCCTAATTCCTTTGGAGCTTGAACGGCTGAACATGTTCCCCGACAATCACACGGCCGGTGTTTCCGACACCCGGCGAGCATTCCTTATGGGAAATGCTCTTGTAACAGGTATTGTGGAACGAATAGGATACCAGCTTTTAAAACGTTCCTTATAACATACAACCTCCTGCCACATCCATTTCTATTATTTCTTCAATCGGTAGTCATAGGTAGGTTCGGCTGCCTGAGGAGCGATGGAATCGCTTTGTTCGTAGGGCTTGGGTGAGACTGTAAGGAAGGGCCGTGGAGATGAAGCCATAAGTATAGAGTCGGAATCTGCTTTGACGATTCGGTTGTATAATGCGTCGAGCGCCTGCTGGCGCTGGCTTTTGTTTTTGATCTCGCATTCCCAGATACGGATAACACGCCATCCGAGCAGGCGCAGTTCCACCTCGACACGATAATCGCGGGCGATATTTAGGTTGATTTTCTGCTTCCAGAACTCAATGTTCGATGCTGGCAGCTTGAAATAACGACAACCTTCGTGCCCATGCCAGAAACAGCCGTCGACAAAAACCACCGTTTTATATTTCTTCAATACTATATCCGGAGTGCCTGGCAATTTGCGGTTATTGATTCTGAACCTCAGACCGCGGGCAAACAGATATTTACGCACTATCAGCTCGGGACGAGTGTTTTTGCCCTTTATCGCAGCCATGCATCGGCTACGCTGTCCGGATGTCATCACGTCAGTCATGCCAAGTTTTTTAGAGCGAATTTGAATAATTGGGAAGGTCTGAGATATAAAGAAATAAGGAATGCTAAACAGTGAAGTTATACCGGGTCAGTGGAGTTAATACTAGTTCAGGTGAGGGAGTCGATGAAGAGCATGGCGAGGACGCCGGCTACAAGGGCGTAGGTGGCAGGCTTCTGGAAGCCGTGGGCATGGGTTTCGGGAATCATCTCATCGGAGATTACGTAGAGCATGGCACCTCCGGCCAGTCCGAGCAGCCCCGGAAGGAACATTCCCGACAGTCCGCCGAGCATAAAACCGCCGACTACCCCTGCCATCTCAAGCAATGCGATCGACACCGATATTCCCAGTGTGCGCCACCATCCCACACCGATCATCAGCAACGGTGTGACCACCACCATCCCTTCCGGAATATTCTGCAGGGCGATGGATATAGCCACTGAATAGGCCGCGCCAATGTTGTCGGCCTCGAATACGATGCCGGTCGCCATCCCCTCGGGCAATTTATGTATGGCGATGGCGAGCACGAACAGCAGGATGCGGTGGGTTGTAGTGTCGGCCCTGTGTCGGTCCGGATCAAGACCTGTGAGCTTGTGCAGGTGGGGCATCACGCCGTCGAGCACTCCTATGAGCGCCACGCCAAGCACCACGCCGATTATCACCTGCCACCATCCGGCGGCAGTGGCACTCTCCACAGCCGGCAGAATCAACCCTACAATGGCTGCAGCCAGCATGGTTCCCGCGCAAAAGCCCATGAAAACATCATTCCACTTGTGCGGAATGCGTTTCACTGCCAGCCCGATTACCGAACCGACCAAAGAGGCCAGCCCGAGGCCTGCGGCCGTCACAAGGACCTGTTGCCAAAGTGTGATGTCAGACATTAGAATCCACTACCTATGTTTCAGTGATTATCCAGAATGAGAACAAGCCTCCTCACGCCGCGGCCCTGTTCCGGAACATGCGGATCAGCTCACCGGCCCACAGCACAAGCGAGGTGCCACCAATAATCCACATCCAATCGGTGATGCGGAGCGGTTCCACCGAGAAGAACGGACCGCCTACAGTGACGATGAATATCTGTCCGACAAGAATCACCGCAGCGAGGAATATGAACTCTCCGCACCCTCCGAGATGCAAGGCACTACGGTGAGTGGCATATGCGCGGGCATTGAACAGATTCCAGAACTGAAGCATCACAAAGATGGTGAACACAAGGCTGAGTTCATAGGTGGTCAGACCGCTCTCCGCTCCGAAATGCTCCGAAAGCAACTGCGGAAGCGCCGTGATGTTACCATGTTCGAATGCATAAACCAGATAGAACATCACCCCGAAGAACAGCAACCCGCATATGATGATGTTGCGCCACATGGTGGGTGTGATGATGAACGCCTGCCGCGATCGGGGCTTGTCGCGCATCACGCTTTCCGACGGAGGCAGCGATGCGAGTGCCATTGCGGCGAATGTGTCCATTATGAGGTTCACCCACAGCATCTGGGTCACCGTTAGCGGCGATTCGGTGCCCATGAACGCGCCGGCCATCACAATGAGGCAGGCAGCCACATTGACCGTCATCTGGAACATCACGAACCGCTGTATGTTGCGGTAGAGCGAACGTCCCCACATCACTGCGCGGCCGATTGACGCGAACGAGTTGTCAACGATGGTTATATCACTGGCTTCCTTGGCCACGGAGGTTCCGTCGCCCATCGACAGGCCCACATGAGCAGCCTTGAGCGCCGGCGCGTCGTTTGTGCCGTCGCCTGTCACGGCCACCACCTGTCCCTGACGCTGCAGTGCTTCCACAAGGCGTTTCTTGTCCATGGGGCGCGCCCGGGCAATGATTTTCAGATCCATCACCCTGTCGTCAAGCTCCGCCTCGGTGAGTTGGCCGAATTCGGGGCCGGTGATTATGTTGCGGTCCGTATCCTCAGGCTTCCAAAGCCCGATCTGGCGTCCAATCTCCTTGGCAGTGCCGACCGTATCGCCTGTTACAATCTTGACAGCAATCCCGGCATTGAGCACCTCCTCGATGGCAGCGGGAACATCGGCACGCACCGGATCTGAAATTGCCACGAACCCGAGGAAAGTAAGACTGGAGGCATCAAGCGTGGTGCCGTCGATAGGCATGGCGCCGGCTGCGACCTCCTGCCATGCGAATCCGAGTGTACGCATGGCCTGCTGCTGATAGGCAAGCAGACTCGCGTCGACGCTCTCACGGGTGGCACCATCAGGATAGTTCCGGCAAAGGCCATACACAATTTCGGGAGCGCCCTTGACGAACAGCAACCGCTTGCCGTCCGACTTACGCTCCACAAGCGTGGCCATGAATTTGCGTTCGGTCGAGAACGGCAGTTCCGCCACCTCGCGGTATTCCTGCCTGATTGTTCTGTAGTCCACGCCCTGCGAATTGAGCCACAGCAGCAATGCACCCTCGGTGGGATTACCCAGCACCTCGGGCTTCTCCGGATTAGAGAAATCAAGCTGGGCTGTAGAGTTCATGGCGATGCCGCCGGCCACAAGCCGGCTTTCCTCATCGCCTGTCAGGCACCCGTCGGGCAGCCCGTAGAAATTTGTGTCGTGCACCTGCATGCGGTTCTGCGTGAGCGTACCGGTCTTGTCGGTGCAGATAACGGTCGTGGCGCCCATCGTCTCGCAGGCATGCAGCTTGCGCACAAGGTTGTTGGTTTTGAGCATGCGCCGCATACTGTAGGCCAGCGACAGGGTCACCGCCATGGGCAATCCTTCCGGCACACTGACCACAACGAGCGTCACTGCAATCATAAACGACTGCAGAAGATTTGTGAGGAACGGCATCAATTCGAACTGCGGATTGTGCACAAACCAAATGCTCACGCGTCCCACAATAATAATGGCCGCCACCACATAGCTGATTTTCGCTATCAGCTTGCCCAGGCGGTCGAGCTGTTCGGTGAGCGGAGTAGTCACATTGTCGTCGATTCGGGTTGCCTCGAACACCTTACCGTTCTCCGTATGGTCGCCCACGGCAAGCACACGCGCCACACCGTGACCTTCCATCACGCGGGTGCCGCGAAGCACATGATTGGAAGGGAAAGTGGCTTCGGCATCAAACTGCTGCGGGTCGGTGGTCTTGTGCGCCATCGGCTCGCCGGTGAGGGTGGATTCATCCACGTTCATCGACATGGCCTCCAGCAACTCGGCGTCGGCGGGAATCTCCTCGCCGGTGTTCAGCACAAGGATATCGCCCACCACCACATCGCGCTTAGGCACCGATGTGGCCGAACCGTTGCGGATCACCTGCACCGGCTCGTCGTCGTTCACCTGATTCAGGATGGCAAACTCCTTGTTTGCCCTGTATTCAAAATAGAATCCCAGCCCGGTTGCCAGCAAAATAGCGATAAAGATACCGACAGGCTCGAAAAAGACAGTGCCCCCCTGATGCAGGCCCACGTACTCGTAGACGGCAATGCCGATCGACAGCACACCGGCCACAAGCAGGATTATAATCAGCGGGTCACGGAATTTAGCCAGAAACTCGCGCCACCACGGATCTTTCTTTGCTTCGGTCAACACATTCGCCCCGTTGGCGGCACGGCTTTCGAGAACCTGCGCGTCCGTCAGGCCCTTATATGCAACATTCTCCTCCATAAATAAACCGATTTCAAACGATTATAAAACGCAAAGCCACAACTATGAGCAATGCATAAAGCCCGGCGAGAGCATCGTCGAGCATCACGCCCCAGCCGCCGCCTACAAGCTCGAGTTTGCGTGCGAGCGGGGTTTTCACTATGTCGATAACGCGGAATGCCGCGAAACCTACAACTGCCAGGATTGCCGTCAGCACCGGCTCACCCGTCACTGCTGCGGCAAACATCGGAATCCATGTACCAAGGAATTCGTCGATTACCACCGAACGGGGATCCTCCCCCCAGTAGCGCTCCATTACCCCCGAGGTCCATGCCCCGATGAAGAAACAGCCTACCACCAGCCCTACCGTGGTCCACAACAGAGCCACCGGCGACAGCAGCAGATAGAGCACATACCAGATGATCAGTGCCAGAAACGCGCCTGCAGTCCCCGGCGCTCCGGGAATGAAGCCTGTGCCCAGACCGGTCGACAATATCACATGAAACCAAGGCGCCTGGCCCAGCGGATGGTTGTTGTTGTTACTCATACTACCGGATTATTTCTCACGCATGAACACCTGTATGGGCGTGCCGCTGAAATCCCAGTTCTCACGCAACTTGTTTTCAAGGAAGCGGCGATAAGGCTCCTTGACCCACTGAGGCAGATTGCAGAAAAAGATAAACGTGGGCACTGCAGCGCCTTTCAGCTGTGTTACATACTTGATTTTGATATATTTGCCCTTGTTGGCAGGCGGAGGATAAGCGCCTATGGCCTCAAGCATCACCTTGTTGAGCTGAGAGGTAGGCACTTCACGCTTGCGGTTGCGGTAAACGTCCACAGCCGTTTCGAGCACCTTGAATATGCGCTGCTTCGTGAGCGCGGAACCGAAGATGATGGGAAAATCGGTGAACGGAGCAAATCGGCTCCGTATGGCCTCCTCGAAGTGCTTCTGCGCCTCGGCGGATTTGTCGGCGGCGATGTCCCATTTGTTCACGCACACCACCAGCCCCTTCTTGTTCTTCTGTATGAGTCCGAAAATATTGGCATCCTGTGCCTCGATGCCTCGGGTGGCGTCGATCATCAGTATGCACACGTCCGATGCCTCGATGGCGCGGATTGAGCGGATCACCGAATAATACTCGATATCCTCGTTGACTTTCTGCTTTTTGCGGATTCCGGCCGTATCGACCAGATAGAAATCGAACCCGAACTTGTTGTAGCGTGTGTATATACTGTCGCGGGTAGTGCCGGCAATGTCGGTGACAATGTGACGGTCCTCACCTATGAACGCATTGATAAGGCTTGATTTGCCCGCGTTCGGACGTCCCACGATGGCGAAACGGGGAATCTCCTCCAGATTCTCCTCATCATCGTTAGGTTCGGGCAGCTTTTTCACAATCTCGTCGAGCAGGTCGCCGGTGCCGTAGCCGTTGACTGCGCTCACCGAATAGGGGTCGCCCAGGCCGAGGCTGTAGAACTCAGGCACGTTATATAGCCAGTCGTTCGAGTCCACCTTGTTCGCCACAAGAATCACCGGTTTGCGCGACTTGCGCAGAATTTCGGCCACATGATCGTCAAGGTCGGTCACTCCGTTCATTGCGTCGACGACAAACAGAATCTCGTCGGCCTGCTCGATGGCAAGCTGCACCTGCTTGTTGATTTCGCTTTCGAAAATATCATCGGAATTGACCACCCATCCGCCCGTATCGACGATGGAGAACTCCCGGCCGCACCAGTCCACCTTGCCATACTGGCGGTCGCGGGTGGTGCCGGCCGTCGGGTCAACGATTGCCTGACGGGTTTCGGTGAGACGGTTGAAAAGGGTGGACTTGCCCACATTCGGGCGCCCTACTATTGCTACGAGTTGTGACATATCCAAGTATCTACGGATTTGAAGGCAGAACAATCAAAACCATATTTCGGCTTATCCTGATGTTCTGCAACATCCCTTCCGCAAAGTTAACTAAAATTTTTTATTATTCTATGTAGCCGAACGATTTGAGCTTATTCTCACGGTTGCGCCAGTTGGGTTCAACCTTGACAAAAAGTTCCAGGTACACACGTTTGTCGAAGAAACGCTCTATATCCTTGCGGGCCTCGGTGCCCACCTTTTTAAGCATGGAGCCGCCCTTGCCTATCAGGATACCCTTCTGCGAGTCGCGCTCCACAAAAATCGTGGCCATGATATGAATTGAGTTTTCCGATTCGTCGAACTTCTCCACAATCACCTCCACCGAATATGGCACTTCCTTGTCGTAGTTTGTCAGAATCTTCTCGCGGATAATCTCGGTGACAAAGAAACGTGCAGGCTTGTCGGTCAGGGCGTCCTTGCCGAAATACGGGGGCGACGGCGGCAGCAGTTCCACGATGCGCGCCATCAGGTTGGGCACGTTGAAATTCTCCTTGGCCGAAAGCGGGAACACCTCGGCATTGGGCAGAATCTGTTTCCAGCGCGCCACAATAGTTTCAAGGTCGCCGTTGGTCTTCAGCAGGTCAATCTTATTGATAACCAGCAGGACAGGCACCTTCTCCTTGGCCACACTTGCCAGGAATTCGGCATTCTTTGTGGGGTCCTCCACCACATCGGTCACATAGAGCAGCACATCGGCATCCGTCAGTGCACCTTGTGCGAAGTTGAGCATGCTCTCCTGAAGCTTGTAGTTGGGTTTAAGCACGCCGGGGGTGTCGGAGAACACAATCTGGTAGTCGGGCGAATTCACAATTCCCGTGATGCGGTGGCGTGTGGTCTGGGCCTTGGGGGTGATGATGCTCATGCGCTCACCCACGAGGCAGTTCATCAGCGTGGATTTACCCACGTTCGGGTTGCCCACGATGTTCACGAACCCGGCCTTGTGCCCCTCCTTGCAGCCTGTAGCGGCAGGACATTCCACACGGTCGGTCAGGGCGGCCATCACATCCTCCGTCTGCTGACGCTCTATCTCGTCGGCTATCTTTTCTTTCTTGTCTTCTATCATAATGCTGTATTTTTTAATTGGCTGTTAATAGCATGAGTGTCTGCAATCCACATGTGCGTTATATCTAAAACAAAAATAGCACCTGAAAAGATGCTATTTTGTTTCTTTTTACATATCGGGGATATCACAAGGGGTGCGCGACACTGACATGAGCGGGCATCAGAGATCCCAGACAAGCAGCATGGAGCCCCAGGTGAAACCTGCGCCGAAGGCCGTGAGCAGAAGTTTGTCGCCCTTCTTCAGCCGGTTCTTGTATTCGTCAAGACACAAGGGGATGGATGCTGCCGAAGTGTTGCCGGTATGCTGGATATTAACAAGCACTTTCTCCTCAGGGATACCTGCACGCGAACTTACAGCCTCGATGATACGGAGATTTGCCTGATGAGGCACAAGCCAGTCTATTGTCTCGGCTGTGAGATTGTTGCGTTTGAGAATGTCGACGGATGCGGTGTACATGTCGGTCACAGCGTTCTTATACACGTTGCGGCCGTCCTGGAACAGGAAATGCTCGCCGGCATCGAGTGTGGCCTGAGTGGTAGGCTTGGCCGAACCGCCGGCCCACATAACAAGATGCTCGAGGCCGCGGCCGTCCACATGGAACACCGCGTCACGCACGCCGACGCCCTCTTCCTCTGTAGGCTCCACGAGCACGCAGGCGGCTCCGTCGCCAAACAGCGGGCATGTAGCACGGTCATTGTAGTTGACCATCGACGACATCTTCTCGGTTGCAACCACAACCACCTTTTTGCGCAGACCGCTCTTCACATAGGCTGCGGCATCCTCCAACGCTACTATAAATCCGGCACACGCGGCCTGAATGTCGTAGGCATAAGCGTTTTTCAGGCCTACGCCCTCACAGATAATCGAACCTGTGGAGGGGAAACGATAGTCGGGATTTGATGTTGCGCATATAAGAAGGTCGATATCGGCAGGATCGACATTGTAGTCGGCAAGCAGCTTGTTGACAGCCTCAATGCCCATGTACGACGAGCCTACATCCTTTTTCAGGATGCGGCGCTCTTTGATGCCTACACGGGTGGTGATCCATTCGTCGTTGGTGTCCACCATCTTCGACAGCATCTCGTTGTCGAGGATGTCGGTGGGGAGATACGACGCAATGCCTGAGATTTTAGCGTTAAGCATAACTCTGGTGGCGGTTTGTGTTAGGAATATATGGCGCGAGAGGTGCTCTCGAAATGTCGGGAACGCCTTCTCATGCTGTTAGGGAGGGGATAGATTTGTATTCTCTAAAGGCTCGCCGGCACCGGCGCAGTGAAATCCTGAGCCGGATCGACAGCCCTTGGTGACGTGATGGCTGTTTATGCCTTATCAGACCACAGCATTCTTTTCAATCGCAACCTTGCCGCGATAGTAGCCGCATTCGTTGCAAACGCAGTGGTAAACATGCCAAGCGCCGCAGTTGGGGCAGATTGCCAGTGTGGGCATAGCGGCCTTGTCGTGGGTGCGGCGTTTTGCCGTACGTGTCTTGGATTGACGTCTTTTAGGATGTGCCATTGTTGTTTATTCTTTATATTGTTATTGTTCTTAAAACTGTATGTTCATTCGTCGGTTTCGGGACGCACGTCCTTCAGCTTGTCCCAGCGGGGATCGGTGGCAGCCGGAGCGTCGTCGCCGTCGGGCACGGAGTCCATCTCGTCCATGAGCTGGTCCTCAAGTGCCGCATCCGGATCGGTGGCATCGGTGGCGCGGTGTTTCTTCAGCAGCGAACTCATGGCGCGGTTGCATTTGCCCAGCGGGTGCACGTGCTTTATGGGGATGGCCAGAGCCACGGTATCCGAAATCATGTAGGCCACATTGAGATAATTATCGCTTTCAGGAATCTCCATGAGGTCGTCCGAATCCTCGCGATATTCATCGCCGTATTTCACCTTTATCTCGTAGGTGGTGTCTATATCGAGCGTCAGGTCGTCGAGGCAACGGTCACAAGGCACTACAACAGTACCAGTGAGCGTGAAAGCAAGGTCGTAGACGTCATTGACATAAGTCACAACGAGCTTGACATCCACATCTGCATCGCGCACGTCGGCGTTCTCCATATTCACGAAGAACTGTTTGTCGAGATGGTAGTCAAATTCATGAGTACCTTTCGGCAGGCTCTTCAGAGGGAGTTTGAATTGGCTGAATTTTCCCATAATTGTGGTCAGCTGAAAAAACTGTGCAAAGTTATAGAATTTATTCGGTATGGACAACTTTTTCCGCAAAATCTCGCAAAATTAACCGTTTACCGTCATTCGGAGGTCAATTCAGCCTCAAGCAGTGTAGCCGCATCGGCCACACAGTCATTGCAGTGGCGCAGCTGGATGCCGGTGCCCATCCCCTTTAGCTGACTGCAGATTGTGGCGCCGTTCTGTTTATGAAAGCTATTCATTATTCGTTTCTGGGCCAACATGGCAGCCGTACGGTCGCGTTTCACCAACCCGAGCACCATTCCCGCGCCAACAAGTGCGCCACAGGTGCCCTGCATGCATCCCATACCGGTGCCGAAGGCGTTTGCCGCCATGCGCATGGTCTCACTGTCGACGCCGCACAGGTCGGCGTAGGTGCAGGCCACCGCCTGGGCACAGTTAAACTGGCCTGAGGCCTTGCGCTGCGAAGCCTCGGTGGCACGCGATTCTGTCAATTTCACTTTTTCCATTAAAATATGAGTGGTTTATTATTTTACTGATCATAGCCATTGTAGCTATCTTAGCTATCAATTATCCCGGTCTATGAAGAACATGGGTATGTTTGCGATGAAAACATCAGGCTGCGAGAGCACCTGCCTGCACGCTATCAGGTCGGAAAGTCTTATTTCCGCTATCACATAGTTTGCGTTCTCGCTCTGGAACTGCTCGATGATGCGCGTGAACGGCAACTCCCGGCGCACATCGGTGGCCGTGTAACGCACATACACGCGGAGCACTACGTCGGTGGTGTAGTCCGGACGGTCCACATAGCTCATTTTCTTGTATTCATAACGGTAGTCGTGCCGCAGGGCCATCACATCCGACAGGATCGAGGACGCCGTGGGCAGGCTGCCGGCGCCTTTGCCGAACATGAACTGACGGTCGTAGCACTCGCCGCGTATCACCACGCCGTTATACTCGTCATCGACGCTGTAGATATATTTCGACGGTCCCACGAACTCCGGCATAACAAACATGGTGAACTGCTCGTCCGACACCTTCACGACCTGAGCCACAAGCTTGATTTTCACCCGTTTCTCACGGGCATAACGGATATCAAAGTCCCCTATCCGGCTGATTCCGTACGTAAATATCCGTTCCGGAGCCACATAACGCCCCAAGGCATGCACGGTGATGATTATCAGTTTGAACAGGGCATCCCACCCTTCGATATCGAACGAAGGGTCGCTCTCGGCAAAACCGAGCTGCTGGGCACGGCGCAGCGCATCGTCGTAAGGCTCGTTATGGTCGAACACCCGCGAAAGGATGTAGTTCGACGAGCCGTTGAGGATACCTTTCACCTCAAGGAGCAGGTCGTTGTCGTAATACTCTTCAAGGTTGCGTATCACCGGAATGGAACCGCACGACGAGGCATCGTAGAGCAGCGCCGTGCCATGCTCACGCTGCAGCTCTATAAGCTCAGGCAGATGGCGGGCGAGCATGGCCTTGTTGCCCGACACCACAGGGATGCCGCGCCTCAGGGCTTCGGTGGCGATGCCGTAGGCCGCATCCGCGTTGTCGATCACCTCCACAATGAGGTCGATTTCGGGATCATCAAGGATGTCGGCGGCATTATCGGTGAGCAGCGATGCATCCACCTCCACGTCGCGGGGTTTGGAGAGATTGTGCACACAGATGCGCCTTATTTCGGCGTGGGCGTTTTTCGCCTGCGAAATCACGCGGTAGAAGCCGCACCCCACGGTGCCGAGGCCGAAAAGGCCGATCTTTATCTTGTTTTTCATATCTTTCATTCTTTATTTGCAACGCGCATAGCCGCCACGATGTTCTCGCCATCACCGTCGGAGCCGCATTCTGGCTCACCCATGAAACCGCCCAGCAATGCGTTGAGCTGAACGTGCTCCACAAGAAACCCGTCATGGCCGAAAGGTGAGGAGATCTCGGCATAACGCGCGCCGCCGATGGCCGCCGCAAGCCGGCGCATATCGGAGGTGGTGAAAATCATGTCGGTGGTAAGCCCCACAACGAGAGTCCGCGCCGTGATGCGGGCTAAAGCTTCCTCCACTCCACCACGACAGTAGCCCACGTCGTGGGTGTCGAATGCATTGAGAATGGACATATAGGAATAGGCGTTGAAGCGGCAGCACAGCTTCTCGCCCTGATAGCGCTGGTAAGTGCATGCGCGGTGTTCCCCCTCGGGTGTGTCCGGATGGTCGGCCTGCGTGCGGTTGTAGCCCTCGCCGCCACGGTAAGTGAGCAACCCGATGGCCCTTGCAGCCGCCAGACCCGCCATGCCGGCATCCGGGCGCGGCTCACCATAGGTGGAATCGGCCAGTATGGCCATGCGCTGCGTCTCGTCGATAGCGATGGTCCACGGCGATGCCTTGGCATCTGTGGCTATCAGCACAAGTTGCCCGAAGCGAGAAGGGTCGGCCACAGCCCACTCCACCGCCTGAAAACCTCCCACCGAGCTCCCCACAAGAGTATGGATATGGCCCACGCCCAGTGCGTCGGCCAGCAATGCATGCACCCGCACCATATCGCGGATGGTGACCGCCGGGAATGTGCCGTACCACGGCTCCCCGGTGTGCGGATTCACCGACAGCGGACCGGTGCTCCCATAGTGCGAACCAAGGATGTTGGCGCAGACCACAAACCATTTGTCAGGGTCGAGAAAGCACCCCTGCTCCACCGTGTGGGGCCACCAGTCGGCCACATCGCTGTTGGCCGTCAGGGCATGGCATACCCACACCACATTGGAGCGGTCGGCGTTCATTGAGCCGAACGTGTGGTAGGCCACATCGAGTTGCGGAAGCGTGACGCCGCACTCAAGCTCAAACGGTCGATTATGATGGTAATAACTGGTCATTTCCTGATTGCATCTGACAGCAGACGGCACTTTTTCAGGCGGCTCGATAAACCTTACCGCCCCTGCCGATGTTCTATATGCAAAGAAAAGGCATTTTTCTGGCTTTAACAAAAAGCCCGGTGAAAGCACCGATCGCCTTTTCAGCCCCCTTTCCGTTCCACCGCGGATCGAGGGCTTTTTTATTGCATTGATGCAAAGTTAACAACATTTGGCCGATGCCGAAACCGACGCCACGCTTTTTAACGCAATTTTCGGAACCCGGCCCGCTCACCGGGCTTCCATTCCCCATAAACCGCCATGGCAATCGGCACTGGCGCGGCGAGTTGTCAACGTTGAAAGCCGGGGCTTTGTTAAAGGGGTGTTAAAGCATAACAGTGCGAATGGGGGCGATTTTGCCAGTAGCGAAATTTATAGTAAATTTGCCCTTCGATAAGTAACTGGTCGAAATTATTTTGATGTTTGTTCGAGTAAAATTTTTAGAAGATTTTTCTCTCTGAAGAGGTAGTGTAGTGAGCTACACGACTGATGAAGAGAGGAAAAGATTCAAAAATTTTGCCG
>ERZ779956.681-NODE-681-length-17556-cov-3.096052_pt1 | contig 17556 bp, 16 predicted proteins | sample MGYA00511940_ERZ779956 | MGnify/ENA primary metagenome ERZ779956 (study PRJEB29588, sample SAMEA2154992) | human gut metagenome | biome: human gut; feature: human-associated habitat; material: faeces | place: Denmark | collected 2008/2010 ...
CCTGCGGTGCATGACCGATGGAGGTGGCGATACCGGTGCGGCCGGTATAGTCGAGCGCAACCACGCCGCAGTCGCTCAGCGGGAGTTGTATCTCACCCTGGCACTGCTGACGGGCCACACGTCCGGTCACCGAACGGTCAACCTTGTTGGTGAGCCAGTCCTTGCAGGCCACGGCCTCGAGCGAGAGCACGTTGCGCACATAGTCGTTCAGGTTCTTTTCGTCGTACTCGGCATCGCGGTAGCTGATTTCAACCGTGTTGTCGCGCATAACGGTCTTGGGCGAGTTGCCGAACATGTCGGCCATCTCGAGGTCGATGGGTTTGCGGCCTTTGGCGTCCTCGAATACGAAGCGGTTGTCGCCTGTGGTTTCGCCCACCACATAGAGCGGGGCGCGTTCGCGCTGTGCCACACGCTCCACGTAGGGGATGTGCTCGGCGTCGACCACGAAGCCCATGCGCTCCTGGCTTTCGTTGCCCACAATCTCCTTTGCCGAGAGGGTCTTGTCGCCCACGGGGAGAGCGTCGAGGTCGATGTGGCCTCCGGTTTCCTCCACGAGTTCCGACAGGGCGTTGAGGTGGCCTCCTGCGCCGTGGTCGTGTATGGACACCACGGGGTTGTCGTCGCTTTCGGCAAGCGCGCGGATCACGTTGGCCACGCGTTTCTGCATTTCGGGGTTGGCGCGCTGCACGGCGTTAAGCTCGATGGCGTTGGCATACTGGCCGGTCTCAACCGACGACACTGCGCCGCCGCCCATGCCGATGCGGTAGTTGTCGCCACCCATAACCACCACTTTCTGGCCCGGTTCAGGTGTTCCCTTTATGGCATCTTTCTTTGCTGCGAAACCTACGCCGCCGGCGAGCATGATCACCTTGTCGTAGGCGTACATGCGGCCGTTCTCGTCGTGCTCGAATGTGAGGAGGGAGCCGCAGATGAGGGGCTGGCCGAACTTGTTGCCGAAGTCGCTCGCACCGTTCGATGCCTTGATCAGAATCTCGGCGGGGGTCTGGTAGAGCCATACGCGCGGATTCATCATCAGTTCCCATTTGTGGGCCTCGGAGAGGCGCGGGTATGAGGTCATGTAGACGGCTGTTCCGGCAATGGGGAGCGAGGCGCGTCCGCCGCCGAGACGGTCGCGGATTTCACCTCCGGTGCCTGTGGCGGCGCCGTTGAACGGCTCCACGGTGGTGGGAAAGTTGTGTGTCTCGGCCTTGAGCGAGATTACCGTGTCAAGTTCCTTTACCTTGAAATAGTCGGGACGGTCGGGGTTGACCGGTGCAAACTGGTCGACTTTCGGGCCTTCCACAAAGGCCACGTTATCCTTGTAGGCCGACACCAGCGAGTTGGGGTTGACCTGCGATGTGCGTTTGATAAGTTTGAAGAGCGACTGAGGTTTCTCCTCGCCGTCGATGATGAACGTGCCGTTGAAAATCTTGTGGCGGCAGTGCTCGGAGTTCACCTGCGAGAAACCGAACACCTCGGAGTCGGTGAGCGGACGGCCGAGTTTCTTTGCAAGGCCGTCGAGGTATGCCTCTTCGTCGGGGCTGAGGGCGAGGCCCTCGGTGCGGTTGTAGGTGTGGATGTCGGCAATCTTTACAATCTCCTCCGGACGGCGGTCGACGGTGAACACCCGGCTGTTGAGGCCGTCGGGGTAGAGGCGGAACAGCATGCGGTCGAACACGGGTTCGGTTCCGGCCGGCACGCGTGTGAAGGTCTCGATGCGGGTGATGCCCGACAGACCCATGTTCTGGGCTATCTCTACGGCATTTGTGCTCCACGGGGTGATCATCTCGCGGCGCGGGCCGATGAATGCGCCCTTGACCGAAGTGGCGTTGAGCGGTTTGGCATCGGAGAATGCCCAGGAGAGTTTGGCTTTTTCCTCGTCGGAAAGGCGATGGTTGGTTTCAACTGCGAAAATCGTTGAACTTCCTTGTTTGAAGAATTGAACCATTGGGAGGGGATATGAAAGGGTGATTGGTTTTGTTGTCTGTGTAATGGAGGTGGGGGTCAGAACTCGTAGTCAACGCAGGCGCGGGCTTCCTTGTGGTCGCCAAGGAGAGCGGCGGCAGCCACATGCGCCGGATGACGGGCGTAGACGTCGACGTCGGCCATTGTGGGCACCACGGCGGTGAGCACTACATCCCAGCTTTCGGCCGGGTTCTGGTTGAGGCCTACTTCAATGCTCCGGAGGCACGGGATTACTGCGGGGAGCGCTTCGAGCGCCGATTTGAATTTCAAGGCCACTTCCCGACGCTGTTGCGGCGTGCCCTGAAGTTTGAATGTCACAATGTGCTTTACCATGAGGGTTTGGGACGTTGTAAGAGTTTTTGGTTGTGTGGAAGATGAGAGTTTGATAGATACGGGGAGAGAGGGCGGATGGCAGCCTTAAAACCTATAGGGGCTGCGGCGCCATTGTCGCGGCGTCGCAGCCCCCGGTGATAAGGTCAGGCTTTGGCGTAAAGGCGTTCGCGCGTGGCGGCCACCTTTTCGTCGGTGATATAGTCGTCGTAGTCCATCATCTTGTCGATGATGCCGTTTGGTGTCAGTTCTATTATACGGTTGCACACGGTCTGGATGAACTCGTGGTCGTGGCTGCTCAGCAGCACGTTCCCCTTGAAGTTCTGGAGCGTGTTGTTGAACGCCTGGATCGATTCGAGGTCGAGGTGGTTGGTGGGCGAGTCGAGCACCATGGTGTTGGCGTTGCGCAGCATCATGCGGACAATCATGCACCGCATTTTCTCTCCACCCGAAAGCACCGAGGCTTTCTTGAGCACTTCCTCTCCGGAGAAAAGCATCTTGCCGAGGAACCCCTTGAGGTAGATTTCGCTCGAATCGGATGAGAACTGGCACAGCCAGTCCACCAGATTCATGTCGGTGTTGAAGAACGCGGAGTTGTCCAGCGGTAGGTAGGCGGTGGTGATGGTCTGCCCCCATTCGTAGGTTCCGGCATCGGCCTTGCGGTTGCCGTTGATGATTTCGAACAGGGCGGTCATAGCGCGCGGATCGTGGCTCAGGAACGCCACCTTGTCACCTTTCTCGATCTGGAAATTCACGTCGTTGAAGAGCACTTCGCCGTCGACCGAAGCCGTGAGGCCGTGAACCTCGAGAATCTTGTTGCCGGGTTCGCGTTCGGGGGTGAAGATGATGCCGGGATAGCGGCGCGACGAGGGCTGGATTTCCTCGATGTTGAGCTTTTCGAGCATCTTCTTACGCGAGGTGGTCTGTTTGGATTTGGCCACGTTGGCCGAGAAACGCTGTATGAATTCGAGCAGCTCCTTGCGTTTCTCCTCGGCTTTCTTGTTCTGCTGCTGTTGCTGGCGCAGAGCGAGCTGCGACGATTCGTACCAGTAGCTGTAGTTGCCGGCAAAGAGGCTTACCTTGTTATAGTCGATGTCGAGGGTGTGGGTGCACACGGAGTCGAGGAAGTGGCGGTCGTGGCTCACCACGAGCACTGTGTTCTCGAATTTCGAGAGGTAGTCCTCGAGCCATGCCACTGTCTCCAGGTCGAGGTCGTTGGTAGGCTCGTCGAGCAGCAGGTTGTCTGGATTGCCGAAGAGTGCCTTGGCCAGGAGCACGCGCACCTTCTCGTTACCTGAAAGGTCGCGCATGAGCATCTGGTGGCGGTTTTCGCGGATGCCCAGACCGCTGAGCAGGGCTGCGGCGTCAGCCTCGGCGTTCCAGCCTTCAAGTTCGGCGAATTTCTCCTCAAGCTCGGAGGCACGGATGCCGTCGGCATCGCTGAAATCGGGCTTGGCGTAGAGCGCGTCCTTTTCCTGGATTATATCCCAAAGCACGGTGTGGCCCTGAAGTACGGTGTTGATCACCGTGCAGTCGTCGAATTTGAAGTGATCCTGTTCGAGCACGCTCATACGCTCGCCCGGACCCATGCTCACTGTGCCGTGAGTGGGGCTGAGCTGGTCGGAAAGAATGCGCATGAGGGTTGACTTTCCGGCACCGTTGGCGCCGATTATGCCGTAGCAGTTGCCGGGTGTGAATTTCAGGTTCACGTCCTGAAACAATACCCTTTTACCGAATTGGATACCTAAATTATTGACAGCTATCATTGTTGCGTTGGGATGTTTTTTTGGAATTTTGCGCGAAGTTACGAAAAATTTCCCGAAGCTGCCAATCAGTTGCCCAGTTCCGACAGGAATTTGATGCGCATCAGGCGTATTTCATCCTCGGTGTAGTCGCTTCCGAGTTCCTGGATGGCATCCTCGAGCGAGTCGCTTTCGGCTTCCTTGAAGTATTCGAAGATGTCCTCCTGATGGTCCTCGTCGATCACTTCGTTGATGAAATAGCTGATGTTGATTTTGGTGCCGGAGTAGACGATGGCCTCGATTTCGTCGAGCAGTTCTCCGAACTCCATGCATTTGGAGTTGGCCAGCTCGTCGAGGTCTATTTTCCGGTCGATGGCCTGGATGATGGAGATTTTTATGCGGCTCTTGTTGGCCACGGAGCGCACGCGTAGGTCCTCGGGGCGCTCAATCTCGTTCTCCTCCACGTGGGTCTTGATGACCTTGATGAAGGCTTCGCCGTAGCGTTTAGCTTTACCGGCGCCCACACCGGTGATGTTCTGCAGCTCCTCCATTGTGATGGGGTAGGTGGTGGCCATGGCCTCGAGCGAGGGGTCCTGGAAAATCACGTATGGCGGCAGATTGTACTGTTTTGCAATCTTTTTGCGCAGGTCCTTGAGGATGGAGTACAGCTCGGGGTCGACGGCGCATGCCGCACCGCTTTTAATCACCACTTCCTCCTCTTCCTCGTTGAATTCGTTGTCCTCCACTATTTTGAAGGCCACGGGCTTCTTGAGATATTTCTCGCCTGCCGGGGTTAGTTTCACCAGTCCGAAATTCTCGATTTCGCGGTCGAGATAGCCGGCTATCACGGCCTGCCGCATAAGGGTGTTGAGATGCTTGCGGTCGGACTTCGGGAGCGAGCCGAACACTTCCAGCTCGTTGTGGTGGCGTGTGCGCACTTCGGCGGTTTCGCGTCCGGTCACCACGTCGATGATATAATCGGCCTTGTATTTGTCTTTAAGAGCCGCCACTGTCTCCAGTACGGCAATCAGATCTTCTTTTGCGTCCACTTGTTTTTTAGGGGTTAGGCAGTTGTCGCAGTTCCCGCAGTTGTCGGGGACGAATTCCTCTCCAAAATAGTGCAGCAAGGTTTTGCGGCGGCACACCGACGACTCGGCGTAGTGGGCCGTCTCGGCAAGGAGCTGTTTGCCTATCTCCTGTTCGGTGATGGGCTTTCCCTGCACGAATTTTTCCATTTTCTTCAGGTCCTTGGCCGAGTAGAAGGTGAGGCATTGTCCCTCTCCTCCGTCGCGGCCTGCGCGGCCTGTCTCCTGATAGTAGCCTTCAAGGCTCTTTGGCATGTCGTAGTGTATCACATAGCGCACGTCGGGCTTGTCGATGCCCATGCCGAACGCTATGGTGGCAACAATCACGTTTACTTTCTCCAGCAGAAAGGCGTCCTGATTTTCCGAGCGGGTCACCGCATCCATGCCTGCATGATAGGGGAGTGCCTTGATGTTGTTGATTTTCAGCAGCTCGGCAAGCTCCTCAACCTTTTTGCGGCTCAGGCAGTAGATGATGCCCGACTTCCCTTCGCGGTTCTTGATGAACTTGATGATGTCGCGGTCGGTGTTGGCGGTTTTCGGACGTATTTCGTAATATAGGTTGGGGCGGTTGAACGACGATTTGAACACCTTGGCTTTGGTCATGCCCAGGTTTTTCTGGATGTCGTGCTGTACTTTTGGGGTTGCCGTGGCGGTGAGGGCTATCACCGGGCGCACGCCTATCTCGTTGATGATGGGGCGGATGCGGCGGTACTCCGGACGGAAATCATGCCCCCACTCCGAGATGCAGTGGGCTTCGTCGACGGCATAGAACGATATGGGAACGGTCTTTAGAAATTCTATGTTCTCCTCCTTGGTCAGCGATTCGGGCGCCACGTAGAGCAGCTTGGTCTTGCCCGAGGCGACGTCGGTTTTCACCTGGTCGATGGCGCTGCGGTTGAGCGAGGAGTTGAGAAAATGGGCGATGCCGTCGTCGGTGCTGAAATTCCGCATGGCATCCACCTGATTCTTCATCAGGGCGATGAGCGGGGAGATGACGATGGCGGTGCCCTCCATGAGCAGCGACGGCAGCTGATAGCAGAGCGACTTGCCTCCGCCGGTGGGCATAAGCACGAACACGTCGTTGCCGTCCATCAGCGAGAGTATTATTTCCTGTTGGTTGCCTTTGAAATTGTCAAATCCGAAATGGACTTTCAGGGCGTCTGCAAGCTGTTGTTGAGTTGTCATGGATTTTTGGAGATATGAGCGGGTTGTGAGAGATTGGCTTGTCCCGGGAGGGTCAATGTTTTTCTATCCCTTTGTTAAGCTCGAAGTGCGATTGCTGGAGCTTTTCGAGCACGTAGGGAGCGGTGACATTGAAGGAATGTTTTTTCGAGGAGGGGAGCTCGTACATGGAGTCAATCATCACGGTCTCCACAATGGCGCGGAGACCGCGGGCGCCGAGCTTGTACTCTATGGCCTTGTCCACAATCATGTCGAGGGCTTCCGGCTCGAAGGTGAGCTTGATGCCGTCCATGGCGAACAGCTTTTCGTACTGCAGTGTGATGGCGTTTTTAGGCTCTGTGAGGATGCGCCTCAGTGCAGTGCGGTCGAGCGGTTCGAGATGGGTCAGGATGGGCAGTCGTCCTATGATTTCGGGAATCAGTCCGAACGATTTGAGGTCCTGCGGGGCCACGTAGCTCAGATAGTTTTCCTTGTCCACGCGCTTGCGGGCAGGGTCGGTGGAGTAGCCCACCACGTTGGTGTTGAGACGCTGGGCGATTTTGCGCTCGATGCCGTCGAAAGCACCTCCGCAGATGAACAGGATGTTCTTCGTGTCCACCGGAATCATGCGCTGCTCGGGGTGTTTGCGGCCGCCTTGCGGGGGTACATTCACGATGGAGCCCTCAAGCAGTTTAAGCAGTCCCTGCTGCACGCCCTCGCCGCTTACGTCGCGGGTGATGGAGGGGTTGTCGCCCTTGCGGGCTATTTTGTCGATTTCGTCGATGAACACTATGCCGCGTTCGGCTTTGGCCACATCATAGTCGGCCACCTGAAGCAGGCGTGTGAGCAGGCTCTCGATGTCCTCGCCCACGTAGCCGGCCTGTGTGAGCACGGTGGCATCGACGATGGTGAACGGCACATCGAGCATGCGGGCTATGGTTTTGGCAAGGAGGGTCTTGCCTGTGCCGGTGGGGCCGACGAGCACGATGTTGCTCTTTTCGATGTCCACATCGTCGGTGGGCTGCTCGAGGCGTTTGTAGTGGTTGTAGACGGCCACCGACAGATAGCGCTTGGCGGCATCCTGACCGATTACGTACTGGTCGAGCTCCCGGCAAATCTCTTTCGGCTTGGGAAGCTTCTTGAGGTCGAGCGGTTTGGCTTTGGCGGCTTTCTCCTTCTGGTCCTCGCCACGGAATTCGGCAAGAAGTTCGTGGATGCGGTCGGCGCATTCGGCGCACAGGCACACGTTGTGCTGAAGCCCGGAGGGGATCATCACTTCGCTTTCCGATTCGGGCCGGCCGCAGAAAGAACAGCAAATCTGATTTTTTTTAGCCATTTGTATGTAAATACAGCTTTATTTCGTTTTCGTTTATTCCGCAACGTGGCAGTCGTGACAGGTCACGACCCTACATGGATGGCGGAATCAAGGGGCACATGCCGGGTGGTGGGCATCAGGCCTGCTGTCCCTTCACCAGAACGCGGTCAATCATGCCGTAGTCCAGAGCCTCCTGGGCTGTCATCCAGTAGTCGCGGTCGGAGTCGCGCTCCACTTTCTCGAAGGGCTGGCCGGAGTGGTCGGCTATGATGTGATAGAGTTCCTTTTTGAGTTTCTGGATTTCGCGTGCTGTAATCTCGATGTCGGATGCCTGTCCCTGGGCGCCTCCCATGGGCTGGTGAATCATCACGCGCGAGTGCTGCAGGGCGAAACGTTTGCCTTTCTGGCCTGCAACGAGCAGTACGGCTGCCATGGATGCGGCCATACCTGTGCAGATGGTGGCCACGTCGCTTGAGATATACTGCATCGTGTCGTAGATGCCGAGACCTGCATATACCGATCCGCCGGGCGAGTTGATGTAGATTGTCACATCCTTGCCGGGGTCGGCCGAGTCGAGATAGAGCAGCTGTGCCTGCACCACGTTTGCCGAATAGTCGTTTACGTCGGTGCCGAGGAAGATGATGCGGTCCATCATGAGGCGTGAGAACACGTCCATCTGCGCCACGTTGAGCTGGCGTTCCTCAATGATGGTGGGGGAGATGTAGCTTGAACGGATGGCATTGTCGGTGGCCGAGGTGTACTGGTCGAGAGCAAGGCCGTTCATGCCGAGATGTTTTACCGCGAAATTGCGGAAATCGTTGTTTCTGTTCATATTTTTATCTGCAAATCAATTCATGTTTGTATGGCCCGAAGGCTTCGGGCAAGGTTTGGTAATTCAAAGATAATACTTTTTTCTGAAAATATCAAATATTGTTGCTGCATGTTGGGGATTGGACTGGGAAGATAGGCACCTGTGAAGAGTCCCAGGGCAAATGAGGGATTGGGCGCACGCAATGGCGGAGTGGCGTTATGGAGCGCACCGCACGCAATGGCGGGGTGGCCACTGCGTGCGGTGCGTGCGTTTTGATTGTGTTTTTCCGGTGGAAATGGCGGTTGCGCTATTTGGCCGGTTTGTAAAGTTTGTCCATCAATGGCAAGATCATCGCCGGATTTTTCTGGAACATTTCCGGGGTGAGTTCGCCGTTGTCCACCATCTCCACGATTCCCGGAAATTCCCGGAAATAGAATTTCATTACTTTCTTCATGCCGGGAACCACGCCATCCGTGTCATCCCAGTATGCCTTTGCTACGTCGGAGTCCTTGGTCAGGTAGAAATAACGCCATGTATAAAGAATGGTGGTTCTGCCCGGCACCATGGTGTGGTCGGTGTAGGGCATGGCGTAGCCGCGGATGTTCTCTCCTTCGTATACAAGTCGCAGAAAGACAGGCTGCTTGTAGGGCTTGGGGTTCTTGCTGAACAGGTTCGGCAGTTTTGACTGTGCTTTGACGGCGTCAAATATCATGGGAATGGTGTCGGATTGTGTGGCGGTGAAGGTCACGCGGCTTACCTCATTGCCGGTGTATTTCACGGATTCGCCGCCGAACTGGGTGCTGACTGAAATTTCAGTGACTTTGGGGCGGAGATAGTCGGAGAGGAGGGTGTTGTTGTATCCTTCGAAAGATGTACCGTCGGTTTTGATTATTTTTATGTGGTATGTTTCCGGCGAATCTTTGGCGGAAATAGCCACCGGGGCAAGCAGTGCTGCGAGGATGAACAATAGTTTTTTCATAGGTTCCGGTTTGATTAGTTTCCGATAAAGATAGATAATGTTTCTGAGATAAGCAAAAAAAATCAAGACGTTGCGTCAAATTGGATTTGGCACAACGTCTTGGCTGTAGTGGCCGGTGAGGGTCTTGGTTGTAATCAACGACGCCTGCCTTACCAGCACACGGTTTCGTTCAGGATGTTTCCGTCCGCTGCGTCGTCGGCAGTGAATGTGTTGCCGCGATACTGCACGCAGAGCATCATTAGCGGGGCGGTGCCGTTGTTCCGCACCGAACGCTTCCCGTCGGGCGCCACACGGACCACGGAGCCTTCCTCCACGGGAAACACTTCGCCGTCTACCTGGAATTCGCCTTTGCCTGAAAGGAAGAAGTACAGCTCCTCGTGATTTTTGTGCGTATGGAGGAAGCCGGTCTGCTGCCCGGGTGCGAATACCTGAAATGAGAATTCACCACCGGTGGCACCGACGGCTTGGCCGCCGAATACTTTTCCCGGAATCTTGATTTCCGGACCGAGCTGGAGGACGTAATCCTTGATGTCGGTCAGTTTGCCGAAGTTGGCAGCGCTGAAATTCGCGCCTTTGCCGATTGTCTGAATCTGTTTCATTGTGTTGGTATATTTGTTGAATGTGCTGCAAAGTTACAGCGCAAAAGGCATTATGTCAAGAGGTTACTTTTATGCCCGATAGTTACTTTTTTATCACTTTTGCAGAACAGCAGGCAATTGGCTGTTTCAATTTTCCGGAAAATAATTCCTGAGAGTTGGGTATGTGCTGATTTGATAGTAGCTTTGCGAAATAAAGTGTGATAGAAATGAAAAAGAACGAAGAGATTCCTTCAATAGTAGCAACTTGCCCGATACGCAATGTGGTGGCCCGATTCGGCGACAAATGGTCGCTGCTGGTTTTGCTGGTTATCAATGAGGCCGGCATTGTGAGGTTCAATGAGCTGGGGCGTATGATTCCCGATATTTCCACACGGGTGCTCTCCACCACACTTAAGACTCTGGAAGCCGACGGCCTGATTGACCGCAAGGTGTATGCGCAGGTGCCACCCAAAGTGGAGTATACGCTCACTGACACCGGACGCTCGCTCATTCCGCTGATAATGCAGCTCACGGAATGGGCGCAGCAGAACATGAAAAACGTGATGACTCACCGCCGCCGTTATGAATTGGCAAAAATGTAGGGTCAATGATGCATATGATCACTGCCCCGATTGTTGTGTTGATGGATATCCCTTTGCGCACATGAATCTTTTCGGTTCTGTTGTCGAGAATCATCTCGCCGGAGTACACATAGTTGAGCGCATATTCCCGCGAGCGGTGGATGCAGCCGCTCAGGTCGTCGTAAAAGAAGCTGTAGAACACATTGTTGTAATTGAATATCAGCTTCATCGGGCCGGGGGTCTCTTCCTGGTTTATTGCCATCTTTATTAGTTTTGGCACGTTTTCGATTGCCTGTTGGCTGGAGTTTGTTTATATCTGGTGGCTCTAATCAGTTTGAATAGCATGGGTATACCCCGGACCAGATGCACAATGGCACTGAGTGACATCAGCATTCCGATCCAGTAGTGCCATAATCCGAGTCCGTGTATTTTTACCGGACTGAACTGTTTTACGGCTCCAGTGATTGTGGCGGCCATTATTAAAATTATCAGCGCGCATATATTGAATCCTTTGCAATTATGTTTGCCGAGGTGGTTGAGAAATGGTATCCAGAACTGCCTGCTGTGAATAATGGCTGTGAGCACCATCAAGTAGGCGGAAATCCAGTGAATCATTTTGATGACAGCGCGGGGTTCGACTATCATGCCGTGCTTTTTCATGTGGAGGATTATCCCGGAAATCACCGAGATTATGAAAAATGTCAGCAATGTCATGCCGGTGGTTGTATTTCTTGTTATTGCATTCATGACCCTGAGGGGCTAAGAGTATGTTTATTACGGCGTGCATGCCGTGGAGGGAGAATCAGTGATAATGTTTTTTTTTCGATGCCGGATGCAACAGGCGCTGTGCTCCTTATGACGGGGGCACAGCGCCTGCTGATGTTGGGTTGTATGGCTTGTTATTCGGCCTGTGCGAGCTGCTTGAACTCGTCGAGGCTTACGGTCTTTTCGTCGAGGTTGACGAGGGCCTTGACCACATTGAAGAGTTTGCGGTTGGCCACGTCCTCGGTCATGCGCGAACGGTAGTTTTTGTCCTCAAGGATGCGGCGTGCATAGTTTGTGAGGGTCTCGTCGTCCATGTTGGTCATGCCGTACTGGGCGAACTGCTGCATTGCAATGGCCTTGGCGAAGTTGAGCATATCGTCTTCGGTGACCTTGATGTCCTGCGCTGCTGCGATTTTGCCGCGGAGCAGTTCCCATTTGATGGAGTCGACCATCTTGGAGTATTCCTCATCCACATTTTCGGCGGTGAGACCCTCGTTGCGGGCAACGAGCCATTTTTTGAGGAATTCGGCGGGAAGATCGAAGTTGCCGAATTTTTCAATAATCAGTTTCTGTGCGTCGCGGTTGAACAGATGGTCGCTGTTGGGGGCGAGCTGCGAGGCAATCATCTTGCGGAGTTCGGCGAAATATTTGTCCTCGTCGGTTACCTCGGCGTTGCCGGGGAACACTTCTTTATAGAATTCCTCGCCGTGCTGTGCGGGCTTAAGGACGATGATTTCGGAAATTGCAAGTTCGAAATCGCCGGTGAGTGTAACGGCTTTGTCCTTGTCGACGTGGAGCATGGAGGCAAGTTCAGCGGCATTGCCGTTGCATGTCTTGAAGGGGTTGAACACCACCTTGTCGCCGACTTTCTTGCCGAGGAACAGGGCTGCCTGCTCTTTGTCGGTGAAGTACATGGGTGCAACGATGCCGTCTACAACCTGCACTGCATCTTCGTCGGTGCGCACAGTGCCGTCTTCGGCCAGCTGCATGATGGCACCTTTCACAAGGGCTTTGGCATCAACTTCCTCGCCGGGAACCTGCGCGCCGAAACGCTCGCAGAGGGCGGTGTCCTGCTCTTTCACCATTTCGTCGGTAACGTTGATGGTGTAGTAGGGAACTGTGATGTCCTTGTTAAGCTCTACGTTGATTTCGGGAGCGAGACCGATTTCGTATTCGAAAGTGTAGTCGGCATCGTCGAGGTTGATTTCCTTGACTTCAACGGGGAGGGGTTCGCCGAGAACGTCAAGCTTGTTTTCGCGGATATAATCGATTACGGCACGATAAACCTCTTCGTTGAGCACGTGGCTTTTCACGTCTTTGCCGAAGCGGCGGCGCAGCTGGTCGATGCTTACATGGCCCTTGCGGAAGCCGGGAATCTGGCGTGTGCGGCCAATTTCTTTAAGTTCTTTGTCGACCTTCTGTGCGTAGTCGTCCTTGACAACTTCAACTTTTATGCGGCCTTCGAGATTGCCGTTTTTTTCAAGCGTAACTTGCATATATTAAGTGTTTTTAGGCATGGCCATGCCGCTGAGCGGCCCGGCTGTGCATAAGTTGTTATTATTGATTTTCGGTTTTAGCGGTGCAAAATTAAGCAATAATTTTCTATTTGAGAAATAATTAACGGAATTTGAGCAACATTTCGACGTTGATTTCAGCCGATTCCCGGGTGTGACTTCTCATTGATTACAGGAGCTTAAATTCGTGCGGGCAAATTCCACTGTCTGCATGATGTGACGTGATAAAATGGAGATGTCAGTCAGCTCCGGCCCGTGAGAATGCGCAACAGGCGTGGTGACACCTTCCCGATCAGCAGGTAAAGCCCCGTCAGGGCAGCAAGGATGCCGATATAAGTGGCAATGTACGCGGCGGCCAAAGCCATGTCGGACGTAGGGTGTATAACAGCGAACGTGAGCAGCTGGAAATGCCACAAAAAGATACCATGGGCTACAAATATGAAGAATGAAAGTCCGGGGAGCAATGTGCTGAAAGGTGGCACATTGCCGAAGAGTTTTTGACGCACGCCGTTTTCCCTTCCGTACATGCCGGCGATTGCAAACACCACAATCAGAGCACATGGCACAGACACTGTTTTCAGCAACCTTATATAGATGTCGTCGACCCCGATGTACGTAAACATCATCCCGGTAATTCCTATAATCAGAAATATAATTAAGGCAGGGCGTAGCCGGGCTGTGAATCGTTCCGCGGGGTCAACGCCGCATTTGCTGAAATAAACGCCCAAGGAGAAGAACATCAATGCACTGCTGAAGAACTGGAGATATGTGGCCGCTTTGCCCACGAAGCAGATGGCCCAGAACAGGTAGAATGCTGCGAGAGGAATCCATTTCAGTTTGTTGATTGCCAGACTGATTAATGGACTGAGCAGCACCACTGTCATGAGTTCACGGATAAACCACATGGTGCCCGCATGTGGCAGAGAGTTTATGTCGTTTCCTATAGTGAATCCGCGAAAAAACTCCATCCACGTCATGTCGAATGTCTTGTCGGCAAGACTGGGGAGCCACTGTTTGACCACAGGGAGATATAACATGGCGAAAAAGCCGACCGCGATAAGATTCCAGACTATATATGGCAGGAGCAGACTGCTGCAGCGGTGACGGAGTTTGTTTTTAAAGATGTCGGTGGACATGCCGTTGGCGAAAAACAGCAGTCCTGAAATAAAGAAGAATGTAGGTACAGAGAAATCCGCCACGAATTTCTCTACGAAATCGAGCATGAAATTCGTGACTGGATATTGCGAGGGGTCGTAGTAGCTTCCTCTGACCGTGATAGGGTGCTTGTGGAAAGTATGCACCGCACATACGGCCATGGGCAACGGGAACCGCACCAATGAGATGATCATTGATGTGAGTTTCGATACGCTTTTTCGTTGCAGGCTCATCGGTTATGTAGCTCCTATATCGGTTATCGCAGGCTGCAAAGTTACGAAAAGGATGGCAAAAATGGCATTGTGTCAGTCGCCGGTCACGGTGGCCACTATGCGGCGAGCGCCGCCATAGTCGCGGAACTCACAGAGATATATCCCCTGCCAGGTGCCGAGATTGAGTCTGTGGTTAGTTACGGGAATCGTGAGCGATGAGCCGACGATTACGGATTTGGCATGCGACGGCATATCGTCGGGCCCTTCGTCGGTGTGAAGGTAGAACGGTGCATTCTCCGGCACAAACCGGTCGAAAATGGCATTCATGTCGTGCCTTACGTCGGGGTCTGCATTCTCGTTAAGCGCGAGTGCCGCCGATGTGTGCTTGATGAGCAGGTTAAGCAGCCCCACACGCGGTAGCGTAGGCAACTGGCCGAGAATCTCGCCAGTCACCAGATGTATGCCCCTCCCGCGCGGGCGCAGTGTGAATTCCGTCTGTTCTGTCATGTCTGTCGGATAATAATTTGTCGAGAGGGTTGCATAACCCCAAAATGTAGGGACGCACGGTCTGTGCGTCTGCGAAACAAATATTGGTATCAGTCAATTGCCGGACGCACAGACCGTGCGTCCCTACATGGTTGACCGAAATTCAGCAGTTCTGCAACATTCTTCAAACGAATGCAAAGATAATGAAAATGATAGGTCGGTTTGAAACGGGTGGGGGATGGCGGCTGTTAAAATTTTGTTAATTTGTGGGGCGGCATTACTTAATTGGCTGCGTTGGCCTAACTTTGCAGGTCTAACAAGGCATAAGCATAAAGAATATGAGTATAGTTCAATATAAGGATGTGGAGATTCTGCGTGATGAGCTTGTGGTGCTCAAGCATGTTGATTTCTCCCTTTCCGAAGGCGAGTTCGTCTATCTTATCGGTAAAGTGGGCAGCGGCAAGTCGAGTCTTTTGAAGTCGATGTATGCCGAGATTCCGGTGTTTACCGGGGAGGCCCGCGTTATGGATTTCGACCTCGTGGGTATCAAGCGTAAGGATGTGCCTATGCTGCGCCGTCAGATCGGCATTGTGTTTCAGGACTTTCAGCTGCTCACGGACCGCACTGTGTTCCAGAACCTGAAATTCGTGCTCGATGCCACCGGCTGGAAAAACAACGACGAGAAAGAGGAACGCATTGAGCAGGTGCTGGGCCGTGTGGGCATGGCCAACAAGAGCTACAAGATGCCTCATGAGCTTTCGGGCGGCGAACAGCAGCGCATCGTCATTGCCCGTGCCTTGCTCAACAATCCGCGCCTGATTCTGGCCGACGAACCCACCGGCAATCTTGACCCCGTGACGGGCGACAACATTGTGCGCACGCTCAGGGAAATCTCGGATCACGGCACTGCCGTTGTGATGGCCACCCATAACCTCCAGCTTGTGGAGCAGTATCCTGCCCGTGTGCTGCACTGCATTGACAAGCAGCTTGTGGATCAGGACAACGTGGAAATCTGATCCCTCCGCACCATTGTCTTTTCAGAAAAAACTAAGCAGAAGCAATCCCGCAATACACTCAACAGAAGTAATCGCGCATTCACCACATATGAAAGTATTGAAATTCGGAGGCACCTCCGTCGGAAGTGCCAGACGCATAAAAGAGGTGGCCGCCCTCGTCACTCCCCGCGGCAACAACATTATTGTGCTTTCGGCCATGTCCGGCACCACCAACACGCTGGTGGAGATAGCCGAATACCTTTACCGCCGCAACGTCAACGGGGCCAAGGCCACCATCAACAGCCGAGCTTTACGACAAGGAGGCAACCCGGGAGGCTGCCACGGCTGCCGTCGGTGATGTGTTCCGCTTCCTGCGCACCTTCGCACATGAAGGTGAGTTCACCTCAGTGCAGGAGAAGGAGATTTTGGCTCAGGGCGAACTTATTTCCACCACCCTGATGCACCTTTACATGCAGGAGCAGGGCACGGCGTCGGTGTGGCTGCCGGCACTCGAATTCATGCGTACCGATGCCGACGGCGAGGCTGACGTGGATTATATCACCTCGCACCTGCAGCCCATGCTCGACGCCCATCCCGAAGCCGCGCTGTTCGTCACGCAGGGCTTCATATGCCGGAATGCGGCAGGCGAAATCGACAATCTGCAGCGCGGCGGCAGCGACCTGACGGCATCGCTCATCGGTGCGGCCATCTATGCCGAGGAGATAGAGATATGGACCGATATCGACGGGATGCACAACAACGACCCACGTTTCGTGGAGCACACCGAGCCGGTGCACGAACTGCATTTCGACGAGGCTGCCGAGCTTGCCTATTTCGGCGCCAAGATTCTGCATCCGGCCTGCGTGATGCCGGCCAAGCTCAACAACATTCCGGTGCGCGTGCTCAACACGATGGATCCTGCGGCACGCGGCACGTTGATTTACAATACCGTGCACTCGCGTTCCATCAAGGCTGTGGCCGCCAAGGACAACGTCATTGCCATAAAAATCAAATCCACGCGCATGCTCACGGCGCAAGGGTTCATTCACCGCGTGTTCGAGATATTCGACGCCTACAAGCGTCCCATCGATATGATTGCCACCTCGGAGGTGGGTATTTCGGTGACTATCGACAATCCGCTGAAACTGGAGCACATCATCGACGAACTTAAAGAGATAGGCACCGTCACCGTAGACTACGACATGGTGATTGTGTGTGTGGTGGGCGACCTTGAATGGCACAACCGAGGCTTCGAGGCCAAGGCAATCGATGCCTTGCGCGACATCCCCCTGCGCATGATTTCCTACGGAGGATCGAACTACAACATCTCATTCCTGGTGAAGAAGGAGGACAAGGTGCGCGCCCTCAATGCCCTGTCCGATAAATTGTTCCTGTCCGAATAATCACTATCTGCTACTCTCAGCACAAACATGGCCGACAATTATCTCGAGCGAAAGATGGAGGAGCTGCGCAGCGGAAAAAGCGCCTCTGCCCGTATTCGCCGCACCCCCTCGGGGGCGCGGGCCGGACATCTCGACCTGAAATTCCCGCCCCGGCGTGTGGTGGTCACCGGAGGCGCCTCCGGCATAGGCCGCGCCATCGTCAAGGCTTATGCCGATGCCGGATGCCGCACGGCTTTCTTCGATGTGGACACCGATGCCGGCACAGCCACTGCGCGTGCCACCGGCTCGCGGTTCATTCCGCTTGATCTGCGCGATGCAGCCATGTTTCAGAGCCGTATTGAGCAGCTGCTGCACGAGTGGGGCGACATAGATATAATAGTAAACAATGCCGGTGTGGCTAATTTCAGTCCGATAGAACAGACCACCGTAGAGGAGTTCGACGATGTGCTGGCCGTGAATCTGCGGCCGGCATTCGTGGC
>ERZ779956.696-NODE-696-length-17370-cov-4.269015_pt1 | contig 17370 bp, 16 predicted proteins | sample MGYA00511940_ERZ779956 | MGnify/ENA primary metagenome ERZ779956 (study PRJEB29588, sample SAMEA2154992) | human gut metagenome | biome: human gut; feature: human-associated habitat; material: faeces | place: Denmark | collected 2008/2010 ...
AATTGAATTTCAACAATTTCAAAGAACTATTGTGATTTTTTAGTGGACACTAATGGTATCAATGGTATAATCATGCAATACATACTTGACGAGCAAGGTGTTTTCTTTGAAATTAATTTTATGATATGCCTCGCTGAAACCCATGGGATCATTTGGCAGTTCGGCCTCATTATTTATTATATGCTCATTATTCACCAGATACATAAGGTCACGCTTCTGCTCTTCCTCCATACTGTTTATATCAAACTCAATTGAAACAGGAATATAAGTTGCAGAAACAGGCAATGTCACTTCCAAATCTGGTTCATCATTATTGTTGCACGAGCACAGGATGAGGCATAAAGCAAGAAAGAGAAAATGTAACGGTTTCATTATGATATGATTTATGATATGATTTCAAGCAAAATTATAACAAAATCATAACGTTGTAATCCGATCAGATATTGCCTGTTCAGCCGCCTAACTATAAAGAATACCTTCGCGGCAAATTGAATAACAGCTTCGTGTGCTGCGTCCAACATCTTTCGCCAATCCTTGATATCAAATGAAATTTCCATTCGCTCAATATTTACAATCGCGATATGTTATTATCGTCCATCAGATCTAATACATTCGGGACGTTGAGAACGGTTGAGTCTACTCCCGAAATAGCACCATTGGAGAATACTGTATGCCCGATTGATACAATCCCATGTTGACTATGTATATGGCCGAAAAGATGAATCTGGGGATTTATCTTTGATACAGCCTTCAATAATTCCTCAGAGCCATAGTTGATGCCATTGTCTAAGTCAAGGATTCCAAATGCAGGAGAATGAGTAATAAGGATGTCGGTATCTGCAGGGATATTGGCATAGTTACGACTTTGACGGTCGGTAATGCCACTCATAAACATTGGCACGCCGTAGAATTTAACACCGTCAATCTCAATAGCGGAGTTGCAGAGATAATGAACATTGTTGTCAAGACCGTCGATTTTTGCTCCATAAAGACAATCGTCGTGGTTACCGCAGATGAAAATTTTGTGGCGATACGGAATGTCGCAGAACCAGTTCATAAAGTCGATTGCCTCGGCTTCGCTTCCGTTCAAGGTAAAGTCACCGGAATGTACCAAAACATCAGCATCGGGCAAATCATATAGCCGATGATGGCAACCATGCGTGTCCGAAAGATGGAGTAGTTTCACAGACCTATCAATCTATAGAATGTTGCCACCTTATGGCATATGGAATTTCGATTGGTCTGACTTTCAAAAACTTCTTGATAAGTAATCGGACGAGTAAGGACTTTTATATCTGTTCTACGGGCTGTAATAGATGAATCTGCCAGATTCGTTATCGTCTTTATAATTTTTCTGACATTACTTTCTGTAAAGACGCAAGAATACAATGAAACATAATCTTGGTATGCTGATTTGAAATTCCCCTCAGAGAAATTAAAAAGAATAGTTCCGAGAATTAATTTCGTTGACCGGTCTTTGTAATATGAGCTGTGGGGGATTCGCTCGCTTTTACTCACCGTATTGGGTCCCTGCAAAAGTCCGAGTAAGTGGGAAATCATTTGTTTGATACCGCCGAAGTAGTGTTTCCCACCATCAGGAGAATTGATGACAAACTCATTTTGCACCCCTGACTTGCGTGTTTTGGTCTCAATGTTTCCAATCGATATTTCAGGCGCCAATAAGCTTTCTATCGCTTTATAGACCTGATAGTATTTTTCCGACAACCAATATCCCCGCCTCGGATTGAGTGTCTCTGTAAACTTCGATTCGAGAAAAAGCAATGTGTTGCCATCTTCCGACACCAAAAGAAGGTCTATAGATGAATTATTGTCAAAAACCATATTCTCGACTTCAAAGAACACCTTAGTGTATTTGATGCCTTCTATGGTAATAGGAAACTTCTCGGATACGCGCCAAAAGCATAGAAGTGCAAGCAGACTGGACGAGTTTAGCTGAGTAATCCGGCGCTCCTCAAATCCCTTGCCAGACGTGGCTTCGTTGTAGGATTCTATAAATGGCTTAGGCGGAATTCCACCAGTCCCGAAGAGTTCCCAAAGTCTTTCGCATTTTCTCCGTAGCATAGACCTGAAAGCTCTGGCTCCATTATTTCCAATCAGCAAAGTATCATCATCTAAAGCAGCCCCTATAGATTTGATATTCAAAATATTTTCATATAATTCTTGGTAATTCATATTTCAAACTCTTTATACGGGAACAGATAAACACGGTTGATAATCACAGTTTCGCCCATTTCCTCCCAATCATTTCTGAGATGGACAAGTGGACGTACAATCACGGAATCCCAGTTCCAGTCAAGCCACGAATCTATAAATTCTTCACGGCTCTGTGCCGAGCCTGCAGATCGTTGTCTATAAAGTTCTTCAAGATATTCACATGTCAATGGACCGACCACGATGCCGGGAAAAACGGCATCGTATCCTTCGTGAATCACGCAAAGCACTTTTTCTCCGACTTGAAACCTACAAGGCTCAGAATGACTGCTACCGTCAGGTTGATGCTCGCCATAGCCATATTTAGCATTGAGTGTCTTGGCGGATGTGTAAGTTTCAAGAGAGAACGGAACAAAGTCACATTCCAAGTCAATTTCGAACCCCAAGGTGTTAGACATCGCAGCAATGTCTTTGAGTTTCGATTGACACTCTTTCATAGTCGAGCAAGTTCCATGGTTGACAGATTCAAGGGCGAATGCTTCTTCAGAACCTTCAGTGTGAACAATGTTATTCTTTGAAATATGAGTAACACGATATTCGGTTAAAATGGGGTCTTCAATCATAATTGCAAATTTAGAGGTTTCCAGTTTGTTTACAAAGCATTCTATCATAGTTGACTTTACCGAGAATTGCTTTAAGCTCATCTTCGGTGAGGAAATTTCCCGAATCATCAGCATAGGCATTCCATCGCGAAGTAATCGAAGCAATTTTATTGTCAGGAGTAACTTCAACTGCAATGAGGGAATATCCATAGTGATCACGGGGAAAGCCCATGCCGGGCATACAAGGAACGTCCCACCAATCTCCATTGCCACAGAAGTAGAATCGATTGCCATTTGAGGTATACTCCATGAATGATTCTTCAGAAATTACGATACTCCATGAGACCATTTCAAAATATGAATGAGCATCATCAAAGTTTTTAATCTCATTAACCCAATAGTCAAAATCGATCTCTCCTTCTTCTATGGGAGTTACCGACGACATTCCGATTATCTGACATACGGTATCAGGCTCGGCTTCGTTAAATACGTTATCGAAGAAGTCATAGCCTGGTGTTTGATTAAGGATTTGTAGAATTAAACGTACTTTGCTGACATCATCGGGATTGTTTATGTCAATCAATCCTTTCATGTTCCACAAAAATATCCCTACAGCAAACTTGGCAAGACGAGAGTCAAGCTCCGGAAACAGTTCGACGTAATAGTCGACTTGGTCGCCAGCGGAAAACTCATCCAGCCACCACTTCATGTGTTTTCGATATTTATCCTGCATATCTTTTCTACCTCGTAGCTTTAACTTCTCCTCGTTCTCCACATATATATGTGGTTGAACCATGCTTGATGGTTACCGTATTGGATGTATAACCTAACAGAGTGCCTACCCTATGCCAGATATATCCTCCGTTCGGGCCATGTACATATACGGTAGAACCTTTTTGTTCAGCATAACCTATCATTGTTTTATACACTGCGTTCGTGCCGTGCGCAACTTTTAAGTCATATGATTTTCTATGTATAATAATCGTGATTCATTAGTTTTTCGGATAATCTTTATGTCTGTTAGCCATTCCTAAGTTCATTATCAGGATTTGTCACGTCAAGGTATCGGCAAAGTTCCTCGAAAGACATGCCGTTGAAATTTGAATCTATGACGTCTCTACGTGGATTCGCAATCAGGCAAGAAAGTACATTATAGGCTTTCTTACCTTCACGCATGTCGCCCATCGAGATTTCACCAGATTCCATCCAACGCATGAGTCCTTCGCCATAAGCCTGCACTTGTTTTAATGTCAATTTCTTCATAACCGTTTTACTGTTTAGATATTATTGTTTTAATAACCACATACTTTATGGTACGATGAACTGATTTTATCAAATGTTAATCAATGTAAATTTCAGTCGTTTTTTATATCAAAACCGTTCCAATAATCCAACATTAGCACAGAGCCATAAGCAATTACACCTTCACATCTTTTAACAAAATTAACACTTGCGCGGAATTTTGATTGAGCCATAATATATGTACAGTCCAATTACAGTTAAAAGCCACTGAAACCTATGGCTATTAATCTTCTTGAATCAGTTAAATGCTCTTGGTTGGACAAATAATGCCGCAGACTTTTAACTATCTATGAATCATTCATCCAACATTATGATTCCGCATAATCAGGTCTGTAACCTCCGGTGTCAGGCCAGCGGTCTTGGCGTGCTCTGCGAAGTTCTCAACAGCTTCGTGTGCTGCGTCCAACATCTTTCGCCCACCCTTGATATCAAAAGAAATAGCCAGTTCAAGCAAGTCTTTGTCCGACACATCATGATCCTTTCCATTAAGAGTTAGGGAATGTCTATTGACATACGACGGAGCTGAAGGGTCGACTGTGAAAGTGAAATCGTATGCGGGTGCCAGACGCCACGTGCCGTGGCAATCCATTACAAAACTGAAATTCTTATTATGGTCATCAACATTAGCCGCCATAAAATTCAATGCTGTCTGGAGAAATAACTGCTTCAGGTCCTCTTGCGGCAACTCCAGCTTATGGGCAACAACAAACAGTTCCTCATATGAGGTTGAGTAGGGATCCATGGCTGCAAGCGTCTGTACATGCAGCTTTTCGTTTCCATTGCGGTCGAATCGCTGTGTAAGGAAATGAACCTCATCTTTACCCACAAGCAGACGCGAAGGCATCATACGCAAGCCGGCCTGTTGTGCCATGAGATAATAAGCATATTCCATTCGGGTTGTAGGCAAATCAATATGCTCATCAAACTTTATAATCATGGGGATAAACCCCGGCAGTTCAGTTGCAACCTGTCCTGAATAACATTCCCCCGATTCTGGATTGACGTTGATTAAAGCTTTGGGCCTCCGACCTCCGGCCGAAGTTCCGACTCTGAAAAGGCTTTCCACTATCAAGTCGGGGCTTAACTGAGCCTTGAAATCCTTGGCTTGCGTCAGCATGGTCTGCGCAAGATTGGATAGCTGGTCTATTTCAACTTTAAAGGATGTCTCCATTTCCGCAGATGTGGGCGGTATGAATTCCAATGCACCCATTCCACGACGACCTATGTAAGCCAATCGGTCAAGAGCAGTGATATTCTTCATGTTGATATTATGTGCTTTGGCCCATTGACTGAATACTAAATGTCCCCACTTGTCAGGCATGGAATCAGCTATAAAAGAGGGTAAGCCACCGTACAACCTGTCCTTTTCAGGATAAATCGGCATCCCTTTTTGAGCAACAATTCCATTTATGGACGCCCTTAAAGGAGCAATGTCGAGTCCGCTGCGGACAAAGATCGGATCAAAATAAAAACAAATCTGACGATTGCGTGCGCTTCCTGTCTCTACGAGTGAGCCGACAGGTTTGCCCCATATAGTTACATTAATCGACGGTATCATGGCGACGTACTCTTTTGGGTATGAGTTTGTTTATTTCACGCAGGGGCATTGGCGTCACTGGCAATTCCGGCAGCACTTCAGCCATACGGGATTCCATCCCCACTTGCCGCAGCAGTGCTATGAAATTGCTCAGCGATATATTTGGATGCTTGCCTTGCTCAAAACGGCAGATGGTGGTATAACTGACACCTGACTTCTCAGCTAATTCCCGCTGGCTTAATCTCGCGGCCAGACGATATTCCTTCATCCGCCTGGCAAGCAGCAGGAGAATGTCATAATTCGATTTATAATCCAAATCAATCATATTTCTTTATATGGGTACTTATACCGCAAATATATACATAAATACCCATATATGCAAATATTATTAGCTTGCATTCCGGGCAATCGCAATCAAAGATATTAAGCAAACAAAAGACTCAAAATAAGCGCTACATCTGCTGCAAAGCAAAAGGCCGCTTGACCCTACAATGGGTCAGCGGCCTTGTTGGTATCATCTGTGGGTGCGCTGTCAGCGGCAGGCGGGAGGGAGGGCGGACTGCACAGCCTCGAACGAGCGGGCTATCACGCGGTTGCGGTCGGCTTCGTCGCGGGGTGCTTCGATGGGACGGTGAATCGTTAGCCGTATCACACCCGGACGGGGTATGAACGTGGTGCGCGGCATCACAAAGAAAGCACCATCGATTGTGACCGGCACAACAGGAAGCCCGAATTCCAGCGACAGCTGATACGCCCCCTTATGGAACGCCCCCATACGCCCGGTGAATGTGCGCGAGCCTTCAGGGAACACCACCAGCGACATCCCCCCTTTCAGCGTATGCTCGGCATGCTCCATGGTACGGCGCACGGCCGAGGGGCTTGAATTGTCGACAAAGATATGTCCGGCCGCCGCACACGCGGGTCCGATCACCGGGAACCGCCGCAACCCTTTTTTCATCATCCACTTGAAGTTGTGGTTCAGATAGCCGTAGATTGCGAAAATGTCGTAGGCTCCCTGGTGATTGGCCACGAACACATAGCTCGTGGTGGCCGAGATATTTTCCCGTCCGCTCACCGTCACCTTCACCAGCGTAAGGGCGAGGCACACGCGCGCCCAGATATGCGCAGGCCAGTAGCCCCAGCGTCGGCCTCCGTCCACCATACTGCCCAGCATCGTCAGGACGCCGGCGAGCACAGTTGCCACCACCACCAGAGGGGCGGCTATGAAGAGAAGGTACAATCGGTAGAGAGCGGTAAGAATCATTTTGTCAGGAGGGGGTCAAGAGGTAACAGTATAATGTCGGGAAAATCCCATAGGATTATGAAATCCTATGGGATAATGTCTGGAAGAAGCTAATTGTTCAAAGGAATATGGATGATTCCGGCAGCTTACCATGCGAACATGGGGCGCTCCGACATCATTTCGTTCACTTTCTCGCGTACGGAAGCGATCACAGCAGGATTCTCGGGACTGGAGAGCACGGTGTCGATCATCTCTACGATGGGACCCATCTCGTCCTCTTTCAGGCCGCGGGTAGTGATGGCGGGGGTGCCGAGACGGATACCGGAGGTGAGGAAAGGCGAACGGCTGTCGAAGGGAACCATGTTTTTGTTGGCAGTGATGTCGGCCTCCACAAGCACGCGTTCAGCCACCTTACCTGTAAGTTCGGGGAACTTGGTGCGAAGGTCAATGAGCATGCAGTGGTTGTCTGTGCCGCCCGAAATCACCTTGTAGCCCTTGTCGGCCATAGCTTTTGCCATGGCTACGGCGTTTTTCTTCACCTGGTTCTGGTATTCCTTATACTCGGGAGTGAGAGCCTCGCCGAAGGCCACTGCCTTGGCCGCAATCACATGCTCCAGCGGGCCGCCCTGAACGCCGGGGAACACGGCGGAATCGAGCAGCGACGACATTTTGCGCACTTCGCCCTTCTTGGTTGTCTTACCCCAGGGATTGTCGAAGTCCTTGCCCATGAGAATCACGCCGCCGCGCGGACCGCGGAGGGTCTTGTGGGTTGTGGAGGTGACGATATGCGCGTATTTCAGAGGATTGTCGAGCAGTCCGGCGGCAATCAGACCGGCGGGGTGAGCCATGTCGACCATGAAGATGGCGCCTACCTCATCGGCAATCTGACGCATGCGGGCATAATCCCATTCACGCGAATAGGCGCTCGCGCCGCCCACAATCAGCTTGGGATGTGTGCGGTGGGCTATTTCGGCCATCTCGTCGTAATCAACGAGGCCGGTGTCCTCCTTCACATTGTAACCTACGGCATTGAACACAAGGCCCGAGAAATTAACAGGGCTTCCGTGGCTCAGGTGACCGCCGTGATCCAGGTTCATACCCATGAAAGTGTCGCCCGGACGGAGCACCGACATGAACACCGACATGTTGGCCTGCGCGCCCGAGTGGGGCTGCACATTGGCGTACTCGGCATTGAAGATAGCCTTCAGACGGTCGATGGCGAGGTTTTCGGCCTCGTCCACAACCTGGCAGCCGCCGTAGGAGCGGTGGCCGGGATAGCCTTCGGCATACTTGTTGGTAAGGCATGAGCCCATGGCTTCCATCACCTGCGGCGAAACGAAGTTCTCCGAGGCAATGAGTTCGATACCTTTCTGCTGGCGCTGATGTTCACGCTCGATGATGTCGAAAATTTTTTGGTCGCGTTGCATGAATGAAAAAATATGTTTGTGATAAAAACTGATTTTAACTGCTATGGAAAGGCAACAACTGTCAACGGAGCATGCCTCCGAGGGTATCCCCGTCAGTCCTTGGCGTCAGACTTCTTCATTACCGAGAAGCCAAAACGCCCGATGGCATCGCCTTGGGTATAATAGTGCCCGTGGGTGTAGTTCAGCAGGCCCGCGTCCTCCAAATGGAAAGCATCGGTCTCCGCATCGAACAGAGCCTCGTCGGCAAGCACGTTCACAACTTCAGCGAGAAACATGTGGTGGCTGCCCAACGGTATCACCTGACGCACCACACACTCCAGCGACAGAGGAGACTCCTCGACATACGGACATTCCACCGCCACACCGGCGTGGGGTGTGAGGCCGGTTTCCTTCCATTTGTCGTAATGACACCCGGAGCGCACCCCCACCCAGTCGGTGGCACGCGCCATGTCGGCCGTGGTGAGATTGATGGTGAACTGCATGTTGGCCCTGATGAAGTCGTAGGAATAACGCTCGGGGCGCACGGAGATGTAGACCATGGCCGGATTGGTGCACGTCACTCCGGTCCATGCCACGGTGAGCATGTTGGAGTGTTCGGGCGAATCGCCACAGGTCACAAGCACCGCCGGAAGCGGATAGACCATCGTGCCCGGTTTGAGATTTCTCTTTTGTCTGGCCATGTGTCAGGGAATTGGTGGCTGGATTATATGAAACGGAGAGCTTGTCGGGAGGAATACAGGAGGCCCGATACGGCTCAGAGATTGGCCTTGTCGTTGGCCACGGTGTGGTTGCAGTAATGGCAGCGGATGTAGCCCGGCTTGTCATCAACAGCCTCGAACACCGTCTCCATCGGTTCGTTGTTGGTGATGCACTTGGGATTGCCGCACTTCACGATGCCGCGGATTGAACGCGGCAACTCCACCTGCCGCTTCTCCACCACCTCATAGTCGCGGATAATATTCACCACGGCTGTGGGGGCGATGAGGGCAATGCGGTTGAGGTCGGCCTCGGGGAAAAAGGTGTCGGCCACCTTGATTATCCCCTTTTTGCCCAGTTTGCCGCTTTTGAGATTGTTACCGATGGTGAGCTGATGCTGCATGTCGGCGAGGCCGAGAATCTTGACGCACTTGAACAGCGCGTCCGACGGTATATGGTCTATCACGGTGCCGTTGCAGAGGGCAGCCACGGCCAGTTCTGTATGATTCTGTTGCATGATGTTCGGATGCAGGAGGTTGTTGTTGTGATAACGTTGGATGGCGATCAGCACTTGCGCGGATCTATTCCGAGAGCGCGACAGATGAGTGCCTGACGTGCGAAAAGGCCATTGCGTGCCTGCTCATAATAGTAGGCTTTGGGGTTGTCGTCTACATCGGTGGAGATTTCGTTGACGCGGGGCAGCGGATGGAGCACCCTCAGATTGGGGCGCGATGTCTCCAGCATCGAGTTGTGAAGCGTATAGAGGTCCTTTACGCGCTCGTATTCCATTATGTCGCTGAAACGCTCGCGCTGCACGCGGGTCATGTACAGGATGTCGGTCGTATCGATGACTTCACGGGAGAAGTCGGTGTGCTCCTCGAACTCGATGCCCTGCTCGCGGCAGAAATCGATGTATTCGCGGGGCATGCGCAGTTCGTCACAGGCCACGAAGCGGAACTTCGGTTTGAAAAATTTCATGGCCATGAGCAGCGAGTGCACCGTGCGGCCGTACTTGAGGTCGCCCACCATGGTGATGGTCAGATTTTCCAGTGTGCCCTGCGTTTTCAGAATCGAATAGAGGTCGAGCATGGTCTGCGACGGATGCTGGTTGGCACCGTCGCCGGCATTGATTACCGGCACTTCCGTCACCTCCGTGGCATAGCGTGCCGCGCCTTCCAGATAATGGCGCATGATGATGAGGTCAACATAGTTGCTCACCATCTTTATGGTGTCCTTAAGGGTCTCCCCTTTCGACGAGGAAGATGTGGCCGCGTCGGAGAAGCCTATTATACGGCCTCCAAGGCGATTGACCGCCGTTTCAAAACTAAGCCTCGTGCGGGTGGAGGGTTCAAAAAAGAGCGTCGCCACCACCTTCCCGTCAAGGAACTTGTGATTGGGATGCTCTTCAAAATAACGCGCGGTCTCAAGCAGTTGCAAAATCTGCTCTTTCGAAAGTTCATCGATTGAAACCAAACTGTTCGGGTTCATCTGCCGGAAATGTTTTGATTGTTTTTACTCGTAGCGCAAAGTTAATTAAAAACTTCGGCACGCGCAACACATTTTTCCTACAGATTCGCATGCCTTTTTTCAGGATATAAATCTATCTGCAACCGAACAACTATTACTACACCCCCTTTTACGATTTCCTCATAAAATAACCCCTCTTCGTCCCGACATATACGCCCCACTGCTTTGTCGCAAATTCATTGACACTTATTTCGAAGCCGTTGAAGCCTGACAGATGTGGATGAAAACTGCGAAATTTCGGTCAGCTAAGTAGGGACGCACGGCTCGTGCGTCCGGCAATCAGCTGATAGCCAATATACTTTTCGCGGACGCACAGACCGTGCGTCCCTACGTTTAGGGGACATAACACCCTCATCGGTTATGACCATTCAGCAAAAACAAGGCGCTGTGTCAAACTCCATGATTTTGACACAGCGCCTTAAATTGTTTAACCAACGATATTTCCAGGGTTATTTGGCTTTCTTGAGGACTTTCTTGTTGATTTTAGCAGGATATTGCTTCTTGAGCTCAGCCACCCACTGCTCCTCCAGATAGTTCTGATAGTCGCCGGTCACGGCTCCGCGCACATCGGCAGCCTCCTCCGGGTTGTCAAGAATCTTGGCAAGGTAAGGGAAATAGAAGGCCCACTTGGTTTTGGGCTGGGGTTTCTCTCCTCCGAAAGCAAGATAGTCGGTGATGGGATTGTCGCCCTTGGCGGCAATCACGCGCTCCACTTTGATGTCCTTGCCGAACTGTCGGCGCAATGCGGTGCCCACTGAATCGGCCGGTTGAGGATTCGCATCGAGATAAGCCTTGGCGGCCTGGCTTACCGAGTCGCTGTTGGCAAACACGATGAAGCTTTTGAAGCGGGGTTTGTCCCATGCATATGCATCGCGGTGCGTGCGGAAGTAGTTTTCAAGGCCATCCTTGTCCTGCTTGGCGCGGGTCCACACATTGCGGTCACTCACCTCGAAGAGGAGCATGCCGTCGCGGTATTCGTTCAGCAGGTTGCGGTAGTCGGCGTTGGTGGCGGCAAGGTTGTTGCGCTCGGTTTCGATTACGGCTGCATCCAGGGCATTCATCACATTCTGGCGGAAGGCTGCTGCCTGATTGGTTGCCGAACCGACATAGGGGGCAGTGGTTTCGCTCACGATTTCCGAAAGAGGAATCTCCTGCTTGTCCACCACGGCCACTGTACGGTTGTCTGTGATGTAACGTGCCATCAAGGTTGAATCGAGGCCGCCGTTATTCACAATCTCCGATTCAATCACATCGAGATTACGGATATCGGGCTTGGCGCCGTAGAGGGCCTTGAGCTGTTCGAGCTTGCGTTTGCGGGGCCATGTGGAACGTTCGTCGGAAGCTATCACCTTCTTGATATTGGGGGTCAACGCCTCCTTGGTGTCGATGCCGCGGCTGTCAAGCTTATGTATGATGTGATAACCATAGGCGGTTTTCACCGGCTCGGAGATTTCACCCTTTTTAAGTGCATAGGCCGCATGCTCGAATTCGGGCACCATCTGATTGATGCCGAACCAGGGGAGTTTTCCGCCGTTGCGTTTCGAACCGGGATCTTCCGATTCACGTGCAGCCATCTCGGCAAAATCAGCGCCTGCCACAAGCAGCGTGCGCAGCGAGTCGGTCTGCAGACGCTTATGCTCTGCCTCCTGCGGCGAAAGGCCCTGAGTGAGTTTGAGAATATGCTCCACAAGCACCTGGCCGCTGGCCGGACGCGCATTGTGCACCTTCACGATGTGGAAGCCGAACGGGGTCTCGATTACGGGAGAAATCTGCCCCACGGGAGTGGTGTATGCTGCATCCTCGAACACATAAGGATAGACACCGGCGGTGATGTAGCCCATGTGTCCGCTGTTGCGGCTCACACCCGGATCAATGGAAAAGCGCTGCGCAAGCTGTGCGAAATCGGCACCGGCAAGCAGAGCTGTGCGGATGGAGTCGAGACGCTGGCGCTGTGCCTGGGGGTCAACACCTTTGCCGCGCGATGCAAGCATGATGTGACTCACATCCACCTCTGTTTTCATACGTTCATAGATGGCATTCACCAGACTGTCCTCCACCTCTTTCACCTCGAGATAGGGCTCGGACAGGTCACGGCGGTAGCCGTCGAATTCGTTGCGGAACGCCTCCGTGCGGTCAATTCCCTCTGCCTCGGCGGCAGCCACCTTCTGTTTGTAGGTCACAAACATGTCAAGATATTCCTCAATGGACTGAGGAGCCACCTGCTGCGACTGGTTCTTGTGATAGAGATACTCGAATTCACCGAGCGTCACAGGCTTCTTATTGATGGTCATCAGCACTTCGTCGCCGGCATTTCCCTTACCGGCCACCGCCATTGCAGTCGCTACGGCAACTGCGAGCAGCATCATGGATTTATTCATGAGTCGTAGATGAAAATATTATATTCCTAACAAACATAACGTGGCGCCGCTCTTTTTATTGCGTATATGGCAAGCGTGTGCCTTACATGTGAAAAATTTTTGTAATTTTGCCATATCATGCTACGGAAACTCGTAATAGCCGGCATCATGGCATGCCTTCTGGCAGCTCATGCGAGCGCCGCATCTTCTGCCCACACAATTGATTCGCTCATGAATCAGTTGGATAAAGTATTGTCTGAACGACAGAAATACATTGACCGCAAAGAAGCCCGTCTGGCACAGCTGCGCCTCAAGGCCGACTCAATCCCCGACGCCCGCGATCGGTTTGACGCCCTCGGAGCACTCATGGACGAATATCTCCCGTTCAACACCGACTCGGCATTCACCCTTAGTCTCGAACGCGAACGGATAGCCACAGCCCTCGCCGACTCCGTGCTGCTGATGAACGCACGCATGAATCAGGCCAACATACTCAACGCCACGGCTATGTACAAAGAGTGCGCCGACCTCATGAAACCTATCCGGCTCGAGCAGCTTCCCGATTATTTGCACCCGTTTTATTTCCATATAAAACGTACCGTCTACGGACGTCTGGCCGACTATGCCGCCTTCGAGCCTGAGCGACAGCGCTACAGAAGGCTCACCGACATGTACCGCGATTCGCTCCTGGCTGTCAACGATCCTGATTCGCTCACATGGGCCATCATCAAGGCCGACAAGCTCAACGCCAACGGGCATCCGGCCGATGCCGTGGCAATCCTCAAGAAATACCGGGAAGACCATAATCTGGCAGTACACGACGAGGCCATATGCGCATGGACCCTGTCGGAATCCTACTCCCTTCTGGGTGACACTGAAAATCAGAAAAAAGAGCTGCTCATATCGTCGATAGCCGACATGAAGTCGGCCGTGCGCGAATATGTGGCGCTCCGCCAACTGGCATTCCTTCTATATAAGGAAGGCGACCTGGAGCGCTCCTACAGATTCCTTACAATTGCCGTGGACGACGCCACCAAATGCAACGCCCGTCAGCGCATCATCGAACTGAACGCGTTTTATCCCGTCATCAATAATATTTATGTAGACAAAATCCAGTCGCAGAAACGGATGCTCACATGGGCCATCCTTATCATCACCGTGCTCACCCTGGTGTTGCTGGCGCTGCTCACCTACACCCGCAAGCAGATGAAGAAGGTGGCCGAAGCGCGCAAAACCATACAGGAAGCCTACGAACGGCTCAACGAACTCAACGCCGAACTGCAGAAATCCAACCGCAAGCTGCACGACGCCAACCGCGACATAGCAGAAATTTCCGAGTTGAAAGAGGTTTATATCGGCCGCTACATGGACCAGTGTCTGGAGTATATCGACAAGCTTGACCTCTACCGCAAATCGCTGGGCAAACTCTATAATACCGGAAAGACAGCCGAACTTGTCAAAGCCCTTAAATCCACCACACCCATCGACAACGAGCTGAAAGCGTTCTACGACCAGTTCGACCAGACGTTCCTCAGCCTTTTCCCTACATTTGTGGAAGATTTCAACCAGTTGCTGCAACCGCAGGAAGCCATTATCCCCAAGAAAGAGGGCACACTCAACACCGAACTGCGCATCTTCGCGCTGATACGCCTCGGCATCACCGACAGCGACAGCATAGCCAAGTTCCTGCGTTATTCGCTCACCACAATCTATAATTACCGGACCAAAGTGCGCAACAAAGCCAAAGGCGACCGCAACCAACTCGAACAGGAAGTGATAAAACTCGGCCGCCGCAACGATGCCTGATTTAATTTCCGTTCACACTCCATGACACTTCCGGAGTGCCTCATCAACCGGACACGCCGGCGCATTTTCTTGCAGGAGATGCTCCATTTTTTTGTATTTTCCACTCCATGAGCACTACTTATTATCGACTCTTCACAAAGCATAACCACCTATAAACAAAACAACTAAACATCAAATATCACTATATTTTCAATACATGGCGTTGACATGGGCTGTTTCAACTTATAACTTTGCGATACAAACACCAAATTAAATCTAATTACCATCAATAAATCTAAATATCATTTAATCACAATAATTAAATCCTAATATCAAAAACATGGCAACCAAAAACAACAGATTTCACCATCTGTTCCTGTTGCTGCTGTTTGTTGTCGGCACACAACTGCTGTCGGCGCAACAGATAAGCATAACGGGAACGGTAACGGACCAGAACGGCGACCCGATCATAGGCGCCAGTGTTATCGCAGACAACTCCGGCAACGGCACGGCCACCGACATCGACGGCCAGTACACCATCAAAGCCGATCCCCTGGGGCAGCTGCGCTTCTCCTACATCGGCTACTCCTCGCAGACCGTCAACATTGAAGGCCGCAGCACCATCAACGTGACCATGACCGAAAACGAAGCGATGCTCGACGAAGTGGTGGTGATCGGTTATGGTACATTAAAGAAAAGCGACCTCACCGGAGCCGTATCGTCGCTCGGCGCCAAGGACATCAAGGACGTGCCTGTAAACAACGTTGGTCAGGCCATCCAGGGTAAGATTGCCGGTGTCAACATCGTGGGCGGCAACAAACCCGGCGACAACGTCACCATCAAAGTGCGCGGCCTCGGTTCAATCATGAACTGCGACCCCCTTGTAGTAATCGACGGTGTGCCCACCGACCTTGGTCTGAACAACCTCAACCCGCAGGACATAGAGCGCCTCGATGTGCTCAAGGACGCCTCGGCCACAGCCATCTACGGTTCGCGCGGCGCCAACGGCGTGGTCATGATCACCACCCGCAAGGGCGTCACCGGCACCTCGCGCCTGTCCGTATCGGTCAACGCCGCATTCTCCAACGCCTCCAAGAAGATGAACCTGCTCGACGCCGCAGGCTACGCGGCACTGAGCAACGACATGCTTTCGCAGGCCGGACACAACACCAACCCCGACTGGGCCGACCCCTCCACTCTCACACGGTCGACAAACTGGGTTGACGAACTGCTGCAGACAGGCGTGATGCAGAACTACAACGTAAGCTATTCGGGAGGAAACGACAAGGCACACTACTATTTCTCGGCCGGATTCCTCGACCAGAGCGGCATTGTGCGCAACGTTGACTACCGCCGCTTCACCATCCAGAGCAACAACGACGTGAAGCTCAAAAGCTGGCTCAAACTCTCCAACAACCTCCTTTTCAGCGCCGACGTGAAAAAATCCGGTTCCTACAGCATGTGGGACGCCATGCAGGCACTCCCCACCTTCCCTGTGAAGACCGACGACGGCCAGTGGAGCGGCCCCTCGGGCAACTCCGAATGGTACGGCAGCGTGCGCAACCCGATAGGCACAAACGAAATGAACCGCAGCAAAACCAACGGCTACAACCTCCTTGCCAACGTGGCAGCCGACATCACTTTCACCCCCTGGCTTCAATTCCGCTCGCTGTTCGGTTTCGACGGCAAATTCTTCTTCGACGAATCGTTCACACCGAAATATGACTGGAAGCCCACTCCCGTTGAGGAGAGCACTCAGTACCAGTCGTCGAACCGCAACTTCACCTACCTGTGGGACAACTATTTCACATTCGACTACACCTTTGCCAAGAAGCATTCGCTCAACGTGATGGCAGGTATGTCGGCCCAGTGGAACCACGCTTACTGGATGAACGGCCAGATGAACGGCTTCCTGTTCGACAACGTGCACCAGCTTGAGAACGGCGAGAAAATCAACGACCTCGCAGGCTCGCAGAATGAATGGGCACTCCTCTCCTACATGGCGCGTGCCAACTACTCTTACGACAACAAATACCTCCTCACCGCCACCGTGCGCCGCGACGGCTCGAGCCGCTTCGGCAAGAACCACCGCTGGGGCACATTCCCCTCGGCATCGGCTGCATGGCGCATCTCGGCCGAGGATTTCTTCCCTGAGGATATCGCGGTGAACGACCTCAAACTCCGCCTGGGCTACGGTAAGACCGGTTCGCAGGCATCGGTGGGCAACTACGACCACATCCAGACACTCGTCACCCTGCTCTACCCCTTCGGCACATCGCTCGACAACGCCGAACAGTCAGCCCTCTATTCGCAGGTGCTCGCCAACTCGTCGATACACTGGGAGGAAATCGAGCAGTTCAACGCCGGTGTTGACGTATCGCTGCTCAATTCCCGCATCAACGTGTCGCTCGACGGCTATATCAAGAACACCAACTCCATGCTTGTAAAGGCAGCATTCCCCATCACCACCGGTTTTGAGGACACCTTCGACACCTATATCAACGCCGGCAAGGTGCGCAACATCGGATGGGAACTCACCGCCAACTCCGTAAACCTCACAGGTGAACTGGGCTGGGAAACCAACCTCACCGTAACCTACAACAAGAATAAAATCAAGGACCTCAACAGTGACACACCGCTGTGGCGCAACCAGTTCGGCGGTGCTTACGCCACCATGCTGGCAGCCGACTTCCCCATGAACGTGTTCTACGGCTATGTGACC
>ERZ779956.739-NODE-739-length-16723-cov-2.558015_pt1 | contig 16723 bp, 12 predicted proteins | sample MGYA00511940_ERZ779956 | MGnify/ENA primary metagenome ERZ779956 (study PRJEB29588, sample SAMEA2154992) | human gut metagenome | biome: human gut; feature: human-associated habitat; material: faeces | place: Denmark | collected 2008/2010 ...
AAACATATCTGGGGTCTACCATTGGGTCTTTGACTTTAAATATTGATATATTACCACTTGGAACAAAATTTTTCTTATTTTCATGGAACAGATATTACTTGATCTTGTCGGTTTTTGTCGAAATGTTTTTGTTGACAAATCAAAAATTCCGAAGTATAATCAACTTACATTTTCATATTTTTTATAATTTAATTCAAAAAGCGGTTCATATGAACTTTGCTTAAAAATCTAAAATCTAAAAAAATCCAAAAACAAAATTTAATAAAAGGGAGGAATGCTATTGAAAAAGAGTAAAAAAATAGTATTAATAGTTATTGCAATTGCTGCAATATTAGTATCATTTATAGGAGGACGAGCATATGCTAAATATATGTCCAAAGTTACAGGAAATGGAACAGCAGATGTTGCTAGTTGGAGTTTTAAGGTAAATGAAAATGCAGAAAAAATGCAAACAATTTCATTAAAATCAACCATAAATAATAGTACATTAGTAAACAACAAAATTGCACCAGGCACAGCTGGAACTTTTCAAATAAAAGTAGATGCAACAGGTGCAGATGTTGGAATTAATTATAATGTTAAATTTGAAAATGAATCCAAAAAACCTACAAATTTAAAATTCGAATATGATGGAAAAACATTTAATTCATTAACAGAATTACAAGATCAAATAATAGGAACTATTAATTCAAATGACAATGAAAAAATCAAAACAATAACAATAGCTTGGAACTGGAAATATGAAACAGGTTCAACACCACAAGAAATTGCAAAAAATGATAAATTAGATACAGACGAAGCAAAACAAATTAAAAATTATACATTTGATGTAATTGTTTCAGGAACACAAGTTATGCCACAAAGTTAGAATAAAAATAAAAAATATGAAAATGTTATTTTTATAAAAATATGGGAGGATAAATGAATAAAAAAGAAAATGCAAAATATATGGATGTACCAATAATCCAAAAAGGAAAAATATATAAAAATGAAAGCAAAGATGGTAAAAATGGAAAATTACTAACAGCTACATTAGTGATTATAATTGTAATACTATTAATGTTTTGTGGATATAGTATGGCTAAAATTATAGGTGAAGTAATAATAAGGGGACAAGCTCAAATAGCTGAACCAATATTGGTTATTGAAAATAATCCGAGTATAGATATTACAGAAACAAAAAAATATGGAGAATACTGTTTTAAAGTGAAAAATTATAATGAAGAAAATAAATTATCAGAAACAGATTTAAAATACTATATTGAAATATTATCAAATTTAGATGATTCAATAAATATAGAATTATATCAAAATGAAAATAAAATAAATCTAATAGATAATAAAACAGAATATATAAAAATTTCTAAGGATAAGAAAGAAGAAAGAAATTACAAAATAAAAATAACATATGATAAGAATAAGACAAATACAATAAATGATATTATGGAAAAAATTCAAGTAAGAGTTCATACAGAGCAAGAAAAGGCATAAGGTGATGGTATGAAATATAAAGAAAAATTAATAAAACTGATTCTTATTCTAAGCTTGGTAATCATATTTTCAATTATATTTTTAAATACTAATTTTTCAAAAGTACATAAAAATGATGATTTTTTATTCCTAAAATTATTTTTTAAAGGAGAAGATATTAGTACACAAGTAAATAGCTCAAAACAAATAAATCAAGAAAAATATATTTTTAAAGTTAATTACAAAAATATGAATTTTAAATCAATAAATTTATTAGATACATATGATAAAAAAACTTCTATCAATGAAAAGATAGCACCTGGAACAAAAGGGAGTTTTTACATTCAATTAAACTCAAATCAAAATTTAAAATATCAAATAAAATTCCAAAGTATTAATGAAAAACCTAAAAATTTAAAGTTTAAAGCATTACAAGGTGAAAAACTATTGGCAGAATCAAATACATTAGAAGGATTATCTGAAAAATTATATGGATATATCAGAAAGAATGAAGAGATTAATATAAATGTATGTTGGTATTGGGATTATGAAGAAAAGATTGATACAGATATTAATGATTTTCAAGATACTATTGATTCACAAAATATAAGAAAATACCAATTTAATGTATTTGTATTAGGTGAAGAAGAATGGTAGGAGGTGATAGAAATAAAAAATAAATTTTTTATTAGAACTATTATATGTTTGTTAATAGGAGTTTTTATAATATTTTCATATTCAACTATATATGCAAAATACATATTTCAAAATGAATTTTGTGTTGCAAATTTAAATATTGATAGAACTAAACCCAAAATAGAATTAGTTGATATAAAAAATACTAATTCGAAATATACTAATTATGCAAATAAAACACATATTATAACAGTAAGAATAAAAGTTACGGACAAGAATTTAAAAGAAGTTTTTCTTGATAATGAGCATGTGAGAGTAAAAATAAGTGATAAAATTGTTAAAAATGTAAATATAAAATATAATAAAATTCAAGACATAGAAAATGGAAAAATATATGATATTGAATTAAGTAGTTTACAAGGAAATGGAATACTTAAATTAGATATTTTAGAAGGAACTGCAAAAGATTCTGGAGAACTTGAAAGCGATTTGTTAGAAATCAATACAAAAATAACTATTGATAATATTGCTCCAACAGGAGAACTTATAGAAAATAAAATATCAGATGGTAAAGTAAATGCTAATATAAAATTAAGTGAACAAATAAGGAAAGTTGAAGGCTGGAAGTTTTCAAAAGATGGATTAAATATAGAGAAAGAATTTACAAATAATATATCATATGAATTACCAATTGTAGATTTTGCAGGAAATAATGGAAGTGTTACAATTAATATAACAAAAGCTACATATATTAATATTGTCTATGCTTCACACAATTCAATGGTGGGCTGGTCATATGGATATGGAAATTATGATATTGCAGGAAAAAATGCGATAGCTGAAAATCCTATTTATAAAACAGAAGCATTAGCATTTAATATTAGTGGAAATGTTGATGATGATTTTGTGCAAGGAAGTTCATATATTTATACACATTGGGGTGAAGGTAGTTATGGAAAATGTAAAACTTCTAATGTTATATATAATTATGGATATAATCCATTGGACGGCTCTTTTAAGTCTATGAAATCTTCTGATTTGGTAACAATGCAAGAAAAAAAATATTTTCAATTAGGAGGTAGTGGAATAAATAGTGATAGAAATACAGATTTAAATGGAAATAATCCAATACCTACTGTTGTTGCAGGACAGTATAAATATGGAATTTCAGGTATAAGGTTTAAATTGAAAGATTATTCGTATTTCTCAATTGTTTATCAAATTTTTGTTGATAATGTTGGTTGGATTAAGACTAGTTCAAATGGCCAAGAGTGTATGTATGCAAAAGATAAACCAATGTCGGCTTTTAGAATTGCTTTGGTCCCAAATACAGAGAAACAATATGTTATTGATACTTGGAACAAAGATGTTGGTACTTCTAATATAAAATAAATGTATTGCTTGTGCGGTACTTTAAAATAGTATAGTGTCAAATTTTATACTAAATATAATTTTTGTTATGAATTGAAATTATAAATTGAATTTTTTAAAATTTAGTTTATATGGTTATGGACAAAATTATTGAATTGTGATAGTATAAGACTAGATTCTATATTGGGGTATCGCCAAGCGGTAAGGCATCGGACTCTGACTCCGACATTCCTGTGTTCGAATCACAGTACCCCAGCCAAATTTTCCTTATTTTGTAATTGTAATATGAAAGGAAGAATAAATATGAAAAAAACAAATGAAAAAGGAATAACTATAATAACCTTAGTAATAACAATAATTATATTATTGATATTAGCATCGATAGGAGTAAATTCTGGAAAAGGGACAATAGAACTAGCAAAATATGATAAGCTAAGAAATGAACTGACTATTATACAAACAAAAGTAAATGATTTGAATCAAGAAAATAAAACTGAAATAGGACAAAAAATATCAACTGCTCAAAAATCAATTCTAAACATTGATATTGTATCAAACATTATATATTCAGGAAGAACAGAAGCGGAAAAAGCAGAAATAGAAAATGGATTTAGATATTGCAGTTCAAATTATATAGAAAAACAATTTGAATTGGATGGGATAGAAAGAGATTATTTAATTAATGTTGAATATAGATATGTGGTTTCGTGTGAGGGATTGGAATATAAAGGAACAATTTATTATATGATAGACCAAATGGATAGTGGCTTATATAATGTGGAATATCATAATAAAAATAGTAATACAGGTAGCTTTGATGTAAGTGCAGAAGATTATAAAATAAGTGTTTCAAATATTCAACATGAAGGATATGTAAGTAATTGGCAGGTTAAATATAAATTAAGTACAGAAGAAAATTGGAAGACTTCAAATAAATTAGAGTTTGAGGTTGAAAAAGCTGGAACTTATATTGTTAAAGTGGTTCATGGAAATGAAATTGATTTAGGAGAGAAAACATTATATGTTGGACCTATATTAGCTGCTAATAAAGTAAAGGTAGGAGACTATATAAAATATACACCTGATACAGCAAGTACAGATACAATTCTACAAGAGTTAAATACATATTCAGGTTCAAGTGAAAATACAGCATCAACATTAAGACAAGAAAGTTTAAATTGGAGAGTACTTGATATAAAAGGTGGACAAGTAAGATTAATAAGCGAATTGCCAACAACATCAAAGATAAAATTAAATGGATATAATGGATACAACAATGCAGTAAAATTATTAGATGATACTTGTAATACACTATATACAAATAAACAATTAGCAAGTAAAGTACAAAACATAAAAATAGAAGATATACAAGATAAAATGGTTGAAACAGATTATTCAAAATTTAATTCAAACTATGGAAAAATATTTACTCCAAATCATAAATATTATCCAAATATATTAATAAAAGAAAAAGAACAAAAAGTAAATGGAACAGCTGGAACAGAATTAGGACTAAGTGAACAAACAGAATTAATAAATCAAACAACAAAACCACAAGCTACTTCATTAGAAGTAAAAAATACATCTTGGGCTAAGAATATGACAACAAATGATTTTAAAGATAGTAAATATTATGAATTGTTTATAAATAATGGAAGTAATTATCCTGTATATTGGATGTCATCTCGTTGCGTCAGTGCTGACTCTCTCTCTGGCCGTGCTTACTTTGGTGTTCGCGATGTGAGCTCTGGTTATGTCCACGCCAACGACTTGTGCCTTTCTGACGGCAATGAGTATCCCCGCGCCTCTGCTTTTCGCCCAATCATAACTCTAAATTCTAATGTCCAAATAGATACAGCAAATTCTGGAAATGGAAAAACAGCAGAGCAAGGATATGCAATAAAATAAAAATTAAAATAAAACTATAAAAGGTAGTCAGTTTCATTGACTACCTTAAAATTTTATAATAAAATAAACACAGAACCAAACAGAAACGAGAAACACATTAAAACATAATATCAAACAAAAAATATAAAGTGTTAAAAACAAAAAGAAAGAAGAAAAAATAATGGAAGAAATAAAAGAAAAAGTAAATTATTGTCTAAATTGCAAAACAAAACCATGCTCTACAAAAGGCTGTCCACTAGAAAACAATATACCAGAATTCATAAAAGCAGTAAAAGAAGAAAACTACAAACAAGCATATAAAATAATATCAAAAACAACAGTACTACCAGGAATATGCGGAAAAATATGTCCACATATGAAACAATGTCAAGGGAGCTGTGTAAGAGGAATAAAAGGAGAACCAGTAAGTATTGGTGATATAGAAAACTACATATTTGAAAAAGCAGAGCAAGAAGGATATAGTTTAAAAGAGGCAATGAAAACAGAACAAGAAGAAAATAAATATGAAAAAATATCAAACAAAAAAGTAGCAATAATAGGAGGAGGATCAGCAGGACTAACATGTGCAGCATTTTTAGCAAAAGATGGAATGGATGTAACAATATATGAAAAATATGATTATTTAGGCGGACTTTTAGTACATGGAATACCAGAATTCAGATTACCAAAAACAAGAGTACAAGAAACAGTAAAAAGAATTTTAAGCCTAGGAATTAAAGTAAAATATAATCAAGAATTAGGAAAAAATCTTGAATTAGAAAAACTTGAAGAAACATATGATGCAATATTTATAAGTATTGGAGCAAATAAATCAGCAAAAATGGGAGTAAAGGGAGAAAAACTAGAAGGTGTATACGGAGGAAATGAACTACTCGAATATAATACCCATCCAGATTATAAAGGAAAAATAGTTTCTGTAATTGGTGGAGGAAATGTTGCAATGGACTGTTCAAGGACGATTAAGAAACTACGGAGCAAAAGAGGTAAATGTAATATATAGAAGAGCAGAAGAACAAATGCCAGCAGAGAAAAAGGAAATTGCAGACGCCAAAGAAGAAGGAATAAATTTCTTATTCCAAAATAATATTGTAGAAATAAAAGGGGACAGCAAAGTAGAAAAAGTAGAACTTATAAAAACAGAACTAATACAAAAAGAAGGAGAAACTAGACTAGTTCCTGTAAACATAGAAGGAAGTAATTACGAAATAAATACAGATTATGTGGTAATGGCACTTGGAAGCAATGTATCTGATGAAGTCTTGGACTTAGGTTTAACATTAAATAAGTGGGGAAATATAATAATAGATGAAAATTATAAAACATCAAATTCTAAGATATTTGCTGGTGGAGATTTAGCAGGATGTAAAGGAACAGTTGCATGGGCAGCTCGTTCTGGAAGAGATGCAGCAGAATCAATAAAAAAATATTTACTTAATTTGTAGTATAAAATTTTATTACATAAATTTAATATAAAAGACTAGTCTCAAATGTTACTATATCAATATTTAAAGTCAAAGACCCAATGGTAGACCCCAGATATGTTTTTGACTAAAATATTGATATAGTAACATTTGAGACTAGTCTTTTATATTAAAAATCAAAAAACATCATATACATTAAAATATATGATGTTTTCTGCATAAAAAATATTATTTATTTTTAGTATTTTCAAATTCATTATCATAATCATTTAAATTTCTAGCTGTAAACAAGCTTCTAATATATCTAAAAAATGACAAAATTTTAGAAGTTTTCTTTTTAACCATATACATAGAAGTGGAACTGACATTATTTTCTAGCAAATAATATTTATCCTCTAAATCCATCATTTTATTAACATAGAAGTCATTAAAGAAAGTATAGCCATCAGTTGAACCAAGATAATCTTTAAAATTATATAATTTACGTCTATATTTTTCAACACTTTCTAAATCATAAATATCAACAAAAGCTTTATTAAAATAACTTGAAACAATAAGATTTTGTGTTTTTATAAAAACAGAAGTAATAGTATCTTTTAAAGAATTAATTTTCTTTATTAAATTATCAACTCTTTTATTTCTATCATCAATAGATACTATTTTATTATTTATTTTAATAATTTCCTCTTCTGACATAAGTAGTTTGTCAATATTATTTTGAATAGTCATAAAATTTTTGTATCCAATGCATTCAATAAGTTTATTTTTAAAATTATCATTACTGTTAATAGTACTTTCAAATAAAATATCTTCACCAACAAGATATGCAAGTTGATTAACAAGACAACATTCTAGTGGGTAGTATGAGGGGCTATTAGTTTCAAAAGTAATATTAAAATATTTAACATATTCTTTTGGAATAGATAAAACTTTTGAAGCCATAAGCTGGACTGATGCTTCATTTAAACCTAATCCATAAATTTTAAATTCTGTATAATCACAAAGTCCCATTCTCAATAAATAATTTCTTTTATCCTTAATCTCTTGAATATAATGTATACACTCATGAATTGCGAATTCTTCTAAATCTTCATCAGATATATGTTCATTAAAATAGATAGATGTGTTTTTATAAAAATAATTTGCTTCTGCCATACCTTCTGGCATTTTTGCAATATACATATCTAATCTTGATAATTTTATAAACAAATCATTTTGATTAAGGTTAAAATCAGGAAAAGTTTCGCATAATCTAAGTGCTACATTTCTTGCAATAGAATTAACCTTTAATGTGTCTAATTTTTTTATTACTTCAATTCCGTCTTTTCTTAAATCTGATTCTACACTCATATATTTCTCCTTAAAATTTTACTAAATATATTATACAATAAAATGTATCGTAGTATGTTACAGAAATATTAAGAAAATATTAAATTTTAGTTACAATTCCTAGTATTGAATATACTTAATATATTATTTTAAAAGATTACAAAATTTTTAATCTTTTAAATATCATAAGTATTGAAATTTATGAAAATATTAATGTTTTTGTCAGTTTTTGTCGAAAATTTTTTGTTGACATTTCTTATAGCTAGGTGTTATAATACTTTTATCAACAAAAACTAAGAAGTATAATTTTATTTAATACATAATTAGTTCTTAGTTGGTAATATTTCGGAAAGGAGGAAAAAATATGGCAGATAATGAAATAAAAGAGTTACTAATAGACTTAAAAGATGCACAAAAAGAAACATTCAAAAGACTTGATGAACTTGGACAAAAACAAGAAGAAACAACCAAAAGACTTGATGAATTTGGTGAAAAACAAGAAGAAACATTCAAAAGACTTGATGAACTTGGTGAAAAACAACAAAAAATGGAAAAAAATCTTTTAGAAAAAATAAATCAAGTAAGCCTAGCAGTAGCAAGAATAGAAGTAGAACATGGAGAAAAACTTGATATTTTATTAGATGTAGTCACAGGACATACAGAAAAATTTAATTCAGTAAATAAAAGAGTAGAAAAATGCGAAAAAAGATTAGATAATCATGATGATAAAATCTACGCTTTAAATTCAGCGGTTCGAGCGTATTAATTCCAAAGTAATACCCTATTGAACTTCAAAATTCAATAGGGTAGATAATTAAAGTTATATCACAAATATAAATTATATTTATTAAATCTTACAAATTTAAACATTATTTAACAACAACATTATAAATTTTATTTTTAACATAAATTTCTTTAACAATAGTCTTACCATCCAATTTAGAATCAATAGCATTATGAACTTTTTCCTTAACAGAAGACTCATCATCATCAACAGAAATAGTAATAGTAGCTTTTAATTTACCATTAAACTGAATAGGTAAAGTAATTTCATCATCAACAGTTTTTGATTCATCGTACTCTGGCCAACTATATGTAGAAACATCAGCTTCAAAACCAGCAATTTTATTAAGTTCCTCTGTAATATGTGGTACGAATGGATTTAATAAAGTTAAAAATGTTTTAAACTCAGCTTTATTAATTTTTCCAATCTTATAAAATTCATTAACCATTGTCATAAAGGTAGATACAGAAGTATTAAATTTCATATCTTCAATATCTTGTGAAACTTTTTTAATTGCTTTATGCATCATTTTTTCAGTTTCTGGTGAATAGATATCACCATCAACTAACATATTTTGCATATTCCAAACTCTATCTAAGAATTTACCACAGCCACGAATACTTTCCATAGACCATGCAGCAACTTGATCAAAAGGTCCCATAAACATTTCGTAGACTCTAAAAGTATCAGCACCAAATTCATTTACTATATCATCTGGATTTATAACATTTCCTTTTGATTTAGACATTTTTTCACCATTTGTTCCCAAAATCATGCCATGAGAAGTACGTTTTTGATAAGGTTCTTTTGTTGGAACAACACCAATATCATATAAGAACTTATGCCAAAATCTTGAATATAATAAGTGCAAAGTAGTATGTTCCATACCACCATTATACCAATCCACAGGTGACCAATATTCCAAAGCTTCTTTTGAAGCAAGTTCTTTGTCATTATGTGGATCCATATATCTTAGGAAATACCAAGAAGAACCAGCCCATTGAGGCATTGTATCTGTCTCTCTTTTCGCAGGTTTACCACAATGAGGACAAGTAGTATTAATCCAATCTGTTTGTTTTGCCAAAGGTGATTCACCATTTTCACCAGGTGTAAATTCTTCAACTTCTGGTAATCTTAAAGGCAAATCTTTTTCATCAAGTGGAACCCAGCCACAATCATCACAATAAACCATTGGAATAGGTTCACCCCAATATCTTTGACGAGAAAATACCCAGTCACGTAATTTATAATTAACTTTTTTAGTACCAATATGATTATCTTCCAAATATTTTATAACAGTCTTTTTGGCTTCTGAAACTTCTAAACCATTTAAAAAATCAGAATTGATAAGTTTACCTGTTGCAACATCTGTGAAAGCTTCTTTTGATAAATCAACATTTTTGCCATCAACAACTTGAACAATTGGTAAATTGAATTTTTTAGCAAATTCATAATCACGAGTGTCATGAGCAGGAACAGCCATTATTGCACCAGTACCATATGTAATTAAAACATAATCAGAAATCCAGATAGGAATTTCTTGGTTTGTCAATGGATTTATAGCTGTAATACCTTTAATTTCAACACCAGTTTTTTCTTTATTCAATTCAGAACGTTCGAAAGCAGATTTTAAACTAGCTTGTTTTTGATATTCTTGAACTTCACTTAAATTTTCAATTTTATCTTCTAATTCTTTTAAAATTGGATGTTCTGGGGAAATAACCATATAAGTTGCGCCAAATAAAGTATCAGGTCTTGTTGTGTAAACAGTTAAATTCTTATCCATATTAGCAATTTTGAAATTAACTTCTGCACCTTCTGATCTACCAATCCAATTTTTTTGTTGAACTTTGATTTTTTCTAAGAAATCAACATCATCTAAATCATCAATTAATTTTTGAGCATAATCAGTAATTTTAAGCATCCATTCAGATTTTTCTTTTTGAACGACAGGACTACCACATCTTTCACAAACACCATTAACTACTTCTTCATTTGCTAAACCAACTTTGCATCCTGTACAGAAGTTGATAGGCATTGTTGCTTTATATGCTAGACCATGTTTATATAATTGAATGAAAATCCATTGTGTCCATTTGTAATACTCAGGGTCTGTTGTGTCTATTTTTCTTGACCAGTCAAAAGAAAATCCCAATGATTTTAATTGCTCTGTAAAATGAGCTATATTTTGTGCTGTTGTTATTTTAGGATGTACATTTGTTTTTATTGCATAGTTTTCAGCAGGTAAACCAAATGCATCAAATCCTATTGGAAATAAAACATTATATCCTTGTAGTCTTCTTTTTCTTGCAATAATATCTAATGCTGTGTAACTACGAGGATGTCCAACATGTAGACCTTGTCCTGATGGATATGGAAATTCTATTAGTCCGTACCATTTTTTCATTGTATAATCATCTTTGGCATTGAATGTTCCTTCTTTGTCCCATTTTTCTTGCCATTTTTTTTCTATTTCTTTAAAATTGTAAGCCATTTTTTGCTCCTTTCATTCATAAAACCGTATTAATTCTTGATAGTAGCTATTATATACCAAAAACACAGATGTTTCAAGAACTTTTACTTGAAAAAAATTTTTTATATGTTATAATTCAACAAGAAGGGAAGGAATCAAATGAAAATAGATATGGAAAAAGCAAAAGAGGAATTTATAAAATATACAGGAAAATTCAATTTACAAGATGAAAATATCGATAGAAAGCAACAGCATTCATTAAGAGTAATGAAAATATCAAATCAACTAGCAAAAGAATTAGAATTAAATGAAGAACAAATACAACTAGCAACATTAATAGGATTATTGCATGATATAGGAAGATTTAAGCAATATACAGAAATAGGGCTAGGAGATAATATAGAAGGATTTGACCATGGGGATTATGGGGCTAAAGTATTATTTGAAGAAGGAATTATAAGAAAATTTATTGATACAAATGAATATGATGAAATAATAAGAAAAGCAATAAAAAATCATAATAAATTTTCAATAGAAAGTGGTTTAACACAAGAAGAAATGATGTTTGCAAAATTAATAAGAGATGCAGATAAAATAGATATACTATATGAATCAGTATATATTTTCTATAAAAATAATGAAGACATGGTAAATAAATCAATATTATCAGAAAAAATATATAATGAATTTATGAAAAAATCATCAATAAAAAAAGAAAAAAATGTTATTTTAAAATATATAGATGATATTGTATGTGTATTAGCATTGATATTTGATATAAACTATAAACCAAGTTTCGAAATATTAAAAAAAGAAAACTATATATTTGAAATTTTAAATAGATATAATTTTGATGATGAATTAACGAAAAAGAGAGTTAAAAGCATAGAATTAATTACAAATGAATACATAGATACAAAAATAAAATAGTAAAAATACTCAGAAAAAGGATGATAAAATGAGCAAAAAATTATTAATAACAGAAAAGCCATCAGTAGCAATGGAATTTGCGAAAGCGTTAAAAATAACAGCTCCAAGAAAAAATGGATACATAGAATCAGATGAATGGATAATAACATGGTGTGTAGGACATTTAGTAACAATGAGTTATCCTGAAAAATATGACGAAAAACTAAAATTTTGGAGATTAGACACATTACCATTTATACCCAAAGAGTGGAAATATGAAGTAATATCAAATGTTCAAAATCAATTTAATATAGTTCAAGGGCTAATGCAAAGAGAAGATGTAGAAGAAATCTACAATGCAGGAGACTCTGGACGAGAAGGAGAATACATTCAAAGACTTGTTTTGATGATGGCACATCCAAATCCAAAAGCAAAAGTAAAAAGAGTATGGATAGATTCACAAACAGAAGAAGAAATTTTGAGAGGAATAAGAGAAGCAAAAGATTCTTCTGAATATGATAGCTTATCAGATAGTGCATATTTAAGAGCAAAAGAAGATTATTTAATAGGAATTAATTTTTCAAGATTATTGTCAATTACACAAGGAAGAACATTAGCGAATAAAATAAATGAAGAAAAAGCCTCAATTTCAGTTGGACGTGTTATGACATGCGTTTTGGGAATGATAGTTTCAAGAGAAAGAGAAATTAGAAATTTTACTAAGACAAAATATTATAAAATAGTAGGAGAATTTGGAGATGAAAATTCAGCATTTAAAGCAGAATGGAAAGTAAATGAAAAATCAAAATTATATGAATCACCACTACTATATAATGAATCAGGATTTAAAAATGAACAAAAAGCCAAAGACTTTATAGCTTCATTACAAGGCAAAAAGGCAATAATTACAGAACTAAAAAAATCAAAACAAAAAGAAAATGCACCACTATTATTCAATTTAGCAGAAATTCAAAATGAATGTACAAAAAGATTTAAAATAAAGCCAGAAGAAACATTAGATGTTATTCAAAATTTGTATGAAAAAAAATTAGTTACATACCCAAGAACAGATGCAAGAGTATTATCAACAGCTGTTGCAAAAGAAATTTCTAAAAATTTAAATGGAATAGCCAAAGGATTTAAAGATGAAGAAATACAAGGATATGTAAAGAAAATGGTAGATGAAAAATATCCAACAAATAATTTAGCTAAAACCAAATATGTAAATGATAGCAAAATTACAGACCACTATGCGATTATTCCAACAGGTCAAGGATATGAAAATTATGATAAATTACCTGAATTGCAGAAAAAAATCTATAAACTTATAGTAAAAAGATTTTTAGCAATTTTTTATCCACCAGCAGAATATAATAAAGTTCAAGTAACTGTTGATGTAGAGGGCGAGACATTTTATGCAAGTGGAAAGGTTTGTGTAAATAGAGGATATTTAGAAATTGCAAAACCAACAGAAAAAATGCAAACTGAAAAATCCACAGAAGATGCACAAAATGTGGAAAAAACCGAAGAGACAGACTTGGAAATTTTGAAGAAATTAAAAAAGGGACAAGAATTGGTTGTTAAAAATTATGAAATAAAAGAAGCGGAAACATCTCCACCTTCAAGATATAATTCAGGTTCAATTATTCTTGCTATGGAAAATGCAGGTAAACTTATTGAAGATGAGGAACTTCGTGAACAAATAAAAGGTGCTGGAATTGGTACTAGTGCTACTCGTGGAGGGATTATTGAAAAGTTGGAAAGAATTAAATATATTGATATAAATAAGAAAACTCAAATTATTACTCCTACAAATAAGGGTGAGATTATTTATGATATTGTTAATTTTTCAATGCCTGATATGCTTAATCCTAAGCTTACTGCTAGTTGGGAGAAGGGATTGGATATGGTTGCAAAAAAAGAAATTGAACCTCAGGTTTTTATGACTAAACTTGAAAATTATATAAATTCTAAGTTTAATAAATTAGTTGTAAAGATGTAAAGAAAAAAGAAGTACAAAGATACAGAATACCTTTGTACTTCTTTCTTCTATGCAAAGACACCATAGAAAGCATCTTACTGAATGGTAACTAAAAAGTATAAAATTTTAATAAAATTCTTTAAAAATTATAACAAACATGATATAATATAAAAACAAAATAACCTAGAAAGGATGGAATATAATGAACACCATAATAGGAGAACTAGGAAAATCACAGAAATTTATAGATTTAAGTAACCAAATAGAAAAAGAAAAAAGTCCGATATCAATATCGGGCTTAACTAGCGTTGGAATGACAGAAATAATCACAGCAATAAACGGATACAACAAAAGACCAATACTATTAGTAACATACAACGAAATACAAGCAAAAAAAATACTAGAAAACCTACAAACATTTGACAAAGAAAAAGTAATATTTTTCCCTAAAAAAGAAATAGTAACATATGACTATGTAGCAGAAAGCAAAGACCTACCATATGAAAGAATAGAAACACTAAATAAAATAAAAGAAAAGAAAAACATAATAGTAGTAACAACAATAGAAGCACTAATGCAAAAACTACCATCAAAAAAGGCACTATTCAAAAATATATTAGAATTCAAAGTGGGGGACATTTATAACCTAGAAGACATAAAAAAAAGTCTAGTAAACATGGGATATTCAAGATGCGAACTAATAGAAGGAAGAGGGCAATTCAGCGTTAGAGGTGGAATTGTAGACATCTCATTAGATGACAAAATCGGAATAAGAATTGAGTTATGGGGAGATGAAGTTGACTCAATCAGAAATTTTAGCATAAGTAGTCAAAGGTCAATATCAACACTAGAAAAAGCCAAAATATATCCAGCAAATGAATATATCTTAGAAGACAAAATAGAAAATATCTGCAAAAAAATAAGAAAAAAACTAACAGAAGGAAAACAAGATGAAATAATAGAAGAAGACCTAGAACAAATAAAAGCAGGAAATTATATAAGCAAAATAGATAAATACTTCGACGAATTTTATGAAGAACAAGAAACTTTAATAGACTATATGAGTAATGAAAGTCTACTAATGGTTGATGAAGTAAACAAAGTTGAACAAAGAGAAATGAATATCTTACAAGATATTGAAAATCTAAGTAAAAATCTAATAGAAAAAGAAAAAATAGTGCCAGAAGCATTATCAAACACATCTTCAATTGAATTTGAAAGCTTAGAAAGCAAATATCACACAATATATTTGGAAAAACAAGATGCAGTAACTAAAAAACAAGCACAAAGATATCATTTTGAATATAGAGAAATCAATTATTACAAAAGTGAAATAGAAAATCTATTTGAAGATTTAAGTAAGTGGAATAAAGAAAAGAAAAGAATATATGTAATGGTTGAAAACAAAGAAAAAGCAAAAAAATTAAAAGAACTATTGGAAAAAGAAGATATACTATGTAAAATAGAGGAAAAACTAGACAAAACAATTATAGTGAAATCAACTGAAAATATTGTAACAATTTCAATTGGAAAAATTACAGAAGGATTTGAAAACTTTGAAATAAATCAAGTTGTAATTTCAGCTGATGACTTAATTGATGGAGGAAAAAAGAAGAAAACATTTGCAAATCAAGCATTTAAAGAAGGCGAAAAAGTAGTATTTGCAGATTTAAAAGTTGGAGACTATGTCGTACACAAAAATTATGGTATAGGACTTTTTGTTGGTGTAAATACTATAACGGCAGACAAAACAACAAAAGACTATATCAAATTAAAATATAAAGATGATGCAATTTTATATGTACCAACAAGTCAATTAGATGCAATTAGAAAATATACAGGTGGAGATGCAATTAATCCACCAATGAACAGTCTAGGTAGCAAAGACTGGATTAAAACAAAAGAAAAAGTAAAGAAGAATTTAAGAGCTGTTGCAAGAGAATTAATAGAACTATATGCAAAAAGAGAACAATCAAAAGGATATGCTTTCAGCCCAGATACACCTTGGCAACAACAATTTGAAGACCAATTCCCATATCAAGAAACAGATGACCAATTAAGGTGTATAGAAGAAGTCAAAAAAGATATGGAAAATCAAAGACCAATGGATAGACTTTTATGTGGTGATGTTGGATATGGAAAAACAGAAGTTGCAATAAGAGCTGCATTTAAAGCTGTAATGGACCATAAACAAGTTGCATATCTAGTACCTACAACAGTTTTAGCACAACAACAATATGAAGAGTTTAGAGACAGAATGAAGGACTTTCCAATAAAAGTAGATATATTAAATAGATTCAAAAGCACAAAATATCAAAATGAAGTAATCAAAAAGTTAAAATTAGGAGATGTAGACATTGTGGTTGGAACACATAGATTATTAAGTAAAGATGTTGAATTCAAAGACATAGGATTATTAATAATAGATGAGGAACACAGAT
>ERZ779956.750-NODE-750-length-16572-cov-4.054853_pt1 | contig 16572 bp, 10 predicted proteins | sample MGYA00511940_ERZ779956 | MGnify/ENA primary metagenome ERZ779956 (study PRJEB29588, sample SAMEA2154992) | human gut metagenome | biome: human gut; feature: human-associated habitat; material: faeces | place: Denmark | collected 2008/2010 ...
CGGCCGTTTCGCCCGACTGCGATACGGCGATCACGATGTCGTCGGGATAAATCACCGGATTGCGGTAACGGAACTCCGAAGCGTATTCCACTTCGACCGGAATGCGGCAGAAATCCTCGATCAGGTACTCCCCGATGAGCGATGCGTGCCACGAGGTACCGCAAGCCACGAAGATGATGCGCCGGGCGTTGAGAAACCGCTCGCGGTTGTCCATGATGCCCGACAGGATCACGTCGTACGTCTCGGGGTTGATCCGGCCTCGGATGCAGTCCACGATGGTCTTGGGCTGCTCGAAGATCTCCTTGAGCATGAAGTGCGGATAGCCGCCCTTTTCGAGCTGGGAGATGCTGAGCTGCAACTTCTTGATGTCGATCTTGCTCTCCTGGTTGTCGAGCGTTACGATCTTCAGCGGGTGGTTGCGATCCATGACCACTACCTCGCCGTCATTGACATAGACGATCTTGTCCGTATATTCCACGATCGACGCCGCGTCCGATGCCAGGAAAAACTCCTTGTCGCCGATACCGATGACCATCGGGCTGCTGCGGCGTGCCGCGATGATTTGATCCTGGTTGCCCTTCTCCACTACGGCGATAGCGTATGCGCCGATCACCTGCTTCAATGCTTGCTGGACGGCCTCCAGCAACGTGCAGTTGTTCGACGTACGGATGTATTCGATCAGATTGACCAGTACCTCCGTGTCAGTGTCGCTCTTGAATGTGTAACCGTTTTCGATCAGCGCCTCTTTCAACACCCGGTAATTTTCGATGATACCATTGTGGATCAGGGCGATATTGCCCGAATCGGAGTAGTGGGGATGGGCGTTGATGTCGTTCGGTTCGCCGTGTGTCGCCCAACGGGTGTGGGCGATGCCGATCGTTCCGTCCAGATCCTTGGATTCGACGAAATGTTCCAAATCGGCGACTTTGCCCTTGCTTTTGAACACGTTCAGAACTCCTTCCCGATTGACCAATGCGAGTCCTGCGCTGTCGTAACCGCGATATTCCAAGCGGTGAAGTCCTTTTATCAGAATGGGGTAAGCCTGCCGTTTACCCACGTAACCTACAATTCCACACATAATGTATTCTTTTTGCGATTTGCAAAGATAGTGAAAGCCGGGAGAAAACGGGAATTTGTTCTCAATTTTCCAAGGCGCATCCTATCTAAGACTATGTCAAAGATAGTGAAAGGGAAGAGCAATCGTGCGAACTTGCACGCAAAGATTGCTGAACCGAATCCTATCTTCTATAAAAATAGTGCAAGGTGAGTGAGAGCCAAACTTAACTTTCTGTTTTCCTACTCCTTGCATCGTAGAGTTCACAAGTGCCCTCCGCGTATGCTTCGAGCGTGGGTTGTTTGAACTCGTTCGAACCTTTCCATCTTCTTTTTTTGTAAAGATACGAATGAGCCGGGCGCAAAAGCAAATTTTATTTGCATTTTGCCGAGGCGAAGTATCTACAACGAAATCAAAGATCCTATCTTTTTGAACAAACGTATCTGTAATGTACGAAAAACGGGATATATCCTTCGGATATTGTCCCGTTTTTGAAATCGTATTGCCTGTTTACTTTTCAGCGAAATATTTATAAAACAGCGGAATCGTTTCGACCCCCTTGTAGAACTGGTCGAGTCCGTAGCTCTCGTTGGGCGAATGGATGGCGTCCTCCGCCAGGCCGAATCCGATCAGGAGGGACTTGATTCCCAGGATATTTTCGAATCCGCTGATGATCGGAATCGATCCGCCCGAATAGAACGGCAGGGGTTTCTTACCGAACGTGTCGGCGATGGCCTTTTCCGCCGCTTTGTAAGCCGGCATATCGGTCGGAGCCACGTAGGGCATACCGCCGTGCAGGAACTTGACCTTCACCTTGACGCTCTTGGGTGCAATCGCCTTGAAATGTTTCTCGAAGAGCTTGGCGATCTTTTTGAAATCCTGTCCGGGAACCAGACGCATCGAGATTTTGGCCGAAGCCTTCGACGGGATCACCGTCTTGGTCCCCTCCTCGATATAGCCGCCCCAGATGCCGTTCACGTCGAGCGAGGGACGGATACCCGTGCGTTCGATGGTCGTAAAGCCCGCTTCGCCCTCGACATCGCCGATTTCGAGCGTTTTCTTGTATTCTGTAAGGTTGAACGGAGCCTTGTTGAAGGCTTTGCGCTCGGCGGCCGTCAGCTCGCGCACGTCGTCGTAGAAGCCCGGAATCGTCACGTGTCCGTTTTCATCGATGAGCGAAGCCACCATGCGGGCCAGGACATTGGCTGGATTGGCTACCGCACCTCCGAACAGGCCGGAGTGTAGGTCCTTGTTGGGGCCTGTCACTTCGACCTCCATATAAGTCAAACCGCGCAGACCGCAGGTGATCGAAGGTATCTGCATCGAGATCATCGATGTATCGGAAACCAGAATGATGTCTGCCTTGAGCATCTTCTTGTTGTCGGCGCAGAACTTGTAGAGGCTGGGCGACCCGATCTCTTCCTCGCCTTCGAGCAGGAATTTCACATTGCAGGGCAGGCTGTCGGTCGCGCACATCGCTTCGAACGCCTTGGCGTGCATGAAAAGCTGGCCTTTGTCGTCGTCCGCACCCCGGCACCAGATGCGTCCGTCCTTCACGACCGGTTCGAACGGCGAGGTGCGCCATTCGTCCACCGGATCGACCGGCATCACGTCGTAGTGGCCGTACACCAATACGGTCTTGGCTTTGGGATCGACGATTCGTTCGGCGAAAACAACCGGATTGCCTTCCGTGGGAAGTACTTCGGCATGGTCGGCACCGGCCTTCATCAGCGAAGCGGCCAGCCATTCGGCGCACCGGGTCATGTCGGGTTTATGATCGGATTGCGCGCTGATCGAAGGGATGCGCAACAGCTCGAATAATTCGTTGAGAAAACGGTCTTTGTTTTTCTCTATGTAACTCTTTACTTTATCCATGGAATTTGATTATTTGGTGAGTACGTATTGGTCTGCGAGTTCTCCGGTGATAGGCTGCTTCTTTGCATTAAGACGGCGCAGGCGGTTTTCCTCCACCTTGTAGTACTCGGGGGCGGGAAGCCCTATGCCGACTTTGGCTCGCAGCGTCAGCAGGTTGCCTTTTACCGTATAGTTTCCTGTCTGTTGAATCGGCTCTTCAGAACGATCCATATAGCTGGAATTCATCGTATAGGTGTTGTCGTTGTGAAGCGTGAGTTCAATCTCGATGCCCGGGCAGTCCGCAGCAGGAAAAACCCCTTTGTAAGTTCCCTGGTAGTCGAGTGCGTTTTCGGCATTGTGCATGTCGGGTACTCCGGTAGTCGTCTTTTGGCGGGAGTTTCCTCCGCAGGCTGTCAGCATAATTGCGGCAGCGAGTATCAATAAAATGTTTTTCATCGATTTATATATTACAAATTTGTTTTATTTCCGCAATGATCCGCCGGGCCAGCGCATCGGCCTCCGCCATCGTTTTCGCTTCGGTATATACGCGGATGATCGGTTCCGTATTCGATTTGCGCAAGTGTACCCAATTCTCCGGGAAATCGATTTTAACACCGTCCGTATCGTTCACCTTTTCATTGGCATAACGGGATTTCATTTCACGCAGTACTTTATCCACGTCGATAGCCGGTGTCAGCTCGATCTTGTTCTTCGAGGCGAAATAGGCCGGATAGGTCTTGCGCAGCTCGGTCATGGTCATACCTTTTTCGGCCAGATAGGTCAGGAAAAGCGCGGCGCCGACCAGTGCGTCGCGGCCGTAATGCAGTTCGGGGTAGATGACTCCGCCGTTGCCCTCGCCGCCGATGACGGCCCCGACCTCTTTCATCTTAGCGACTACATTGACTTCTCCTACCGCCGATGCAAAATATTCGCCTCCGTGTATTTGCGTTACATCGCTTAAAGCTCTCGAAGAGCTCAGATTCGACACCGTATTGCCGGTTTTGCGGGAGAGGATATAATCCGCCACGGCGACCAATGTGTATTCTTCGACAAACATCGAGCCGTCTTCGCTGACGAAGGCCAGCCGGTCCACATCGGGATCGACCACTACGCCCAGATCGGCCTTTTCGCGGACGATCGCCTTCGATATTTCGGTCAGGTTCTCGGGCAGCGGCTCCGGGTTGTGGGCGAACTCTCCGGTCGGTTCGCAGTTGAGCTCCACGACTTCACATCCCAACTCCCGCAACAGCTTGGGTATGACGATGCCGCCGACGGAGTTCACCGCATCCACGATCACCTTGAAGTGCCGTTTCCGCACGGCTTCCGCATCGACCAGCGGCAGGGCCAATACCCGACGGATATGCTCGTCGTTGTAAGATTCCCGCGAAACGACCTTGCCGATATGGTCCACATCCGGGAAAACGAAGTTCTCGTCTTCGGCCAGTGCCAGCACCCGCTTGCCTTCGGCGTCGCTCAGAAATTCTCCATCGGCATTCAAGAGCTTCAGGGCGTTCCACTGGCGGGGGTTGTGCGATGCAGTGATGATGATGCCGCCGTCGGCCCGGTGCGCCGTAACGTCCAGGTCGGTCTCCGGAGTGGTGCAGAGCCCGACGTTTACTACATCCGCACCGCAGCCGAGCAGCGTGCCTTCGATGATGTCGCCGACCATTTCGCCCGAAATACGGGCGTCGCGGCCCACGACGATTTTGAGCCTTTTTCCGGGTGCGGATTCGGCGATGAAACGCACGTAGGCGGTGGTGAATTTAACGATATCGAGCGGAGTGAGGTTCTCCGTCGCAGGGCCGCCGATCGTCCCCCGGATGCCGGAAATGGATTTGATGAGAGTCATGTTGCAATATCTCTTGTCTTGTATTCCGCCGAGCGGGATACAATATATTTATGGAAAATTTATCGTGGCGTATTTTTTGAAATTCGAGGTAAATGTAGTACTTTTATGCCAATTATGAAAATATAAAAACCGACACTATGAGAACCATACCTTCTTCCGAATTGATAATCAACGACGACGGATCGATTTTCCACCTGCACCTCAAGCCGGAGCAGCTCGCCGACATCGTAATTCTCGTGGGGGATCCCGGCCGTGTAGCCATGGTAGCTTCCTTTTTCGATACGCAGGAGTGCAGCGTTTCCAACCGTGAATTCAATACCGTGACGGGTACCTACAAAGGCAAGCGGATGACCGTGCTTTCGACCGGTATCGGCATCGGCAACATCGACATTTCGGTTACGGAGCTCGATGCGCTGGCCAACGTGGATTTCGCCACGCGGCAGGAGAAGGCGCAGAAGCGGCAGCTCACGCTGGTCCGTTTGGGTACTTCGGGCGCCATTCAGCCCGACATTAAAGTGGGGCAGTTCGTCTTCGCCCGCACTTCGGTCGGCTTCGACGGTCTGTTGAATTACTACAAGGGGCGCAACGAGGTTTGCGACCTGGAGATCGAGAAGGCTTTTATGAAACATACGGGTTGGAGCGATTTGCTTCCGAAGCCCTATTTCATCGATGCGGATCCTTCGCTGGCCGAGCTTTTCCGCGACGTAACCATCGAAGGCATCACCATCGCCGCCCCCGGCTTCTATGCGCCGCAGGGACGCTGGGTGCGTCTCGAACCGGCCGACATCCATCTGAACGAGAAGATCGAGTCGTTCGACTATCACGGACGCCGGGTCACCAATTTCGAGATGGAAAGTTCTGCTTTGGCCGGGCTGGCCGCTCTCATGGGCCACAAAGCCGCCACGATCTGTACGATCATCGCCCAGCGGATCGCGCTGGACGCCTGCACGGATTATAAACCTTTCGTCAGAAAGATGATCCAGACGGCGCTCGATAAACTGGCGACGTTGTAACCGACCGGATTTCGGGAATGGTTCCGGGCAGCGACGCGAACCCGGAGCCGAGTTCGATGAATACCCGGGCACCGCAGCGGGATAGGATGGTTTCCCGATTCTTTCAGGTAGTAAAAACGAAATAGGAAACTTCAGACGCGGGGGCTGCCTCGGAATGATTCGGACATCCTTCCTGCGTCGGAATACCCAACCAATAAACAAAAGGCTTCAAAAGACTAACAGAAAATAAATTACATTAAAACCTATGAAATTTTCCGTATCAAGTTCTGCATTGCTCTCTCTCCTGGCCACGACCGGCAAAGTAATCAGCAATAAAAATACATTGCCCATCCTGGATTATTTCCTGATGGAGCTCAAGGGGGATGAGCTGCGGGTGACCACTTCCGATCTGGAAACCACGCTCGTGGGCTCGATCCGCGTGGACGGCGTCGAAAGCGAAGGCACCATCGCAGCTCCGGCCAAACTGATGCTCGATTCGCTGAAGGAGTTCGCCGAAATGCCTCTGACGATCGAAGTGAACGATCAGAACTGGGAGATCCGTTTGAGTTGGAAAAGCGGTTCGCTCTCGATTCCCGGCGCCAGCGCCGTGAGCTATCCGGCGATCCCGGCTCTTTCGGCCGACTGCAAGGAGCTGACGCTCGATGTGGACGTGCTGGTGAACGGCATCAACAAGACGATTTTCGCCACGGCCGACGACGAGCTACGTCCCGTGATGAACGGCGTCTATATCAACCTGGCCCCTTCGATGCTTACATTCGTGGGTACCGACGCCCACAAGCTGGTGAAATACGAGGTGGAAACCGCTAATGAAGTGGCTTCGTCGTTCATCCTGCCCAAGAAGCCGGCCAACTTGCTCAAATCGGTGCTGCTCAAGGAGGAAGACGCGATCAAGGTGAGCTTCGATTCGAAAAACGCCATGTTCCAGCTCAAGAACCATACGCTGGTGTGCCGCCTGATCGAAGGCAATTACCCGAATTACAATGCGGTGATTCCGACCGCGAATCCCAATAAGGTACTCGTCGATCGTATCGAACTGGTCAATGGCATCAAGCGTGTGGCCGTCTGCTCGAACCCCACGACCAACCTGATCCGCATGGACATCGCCGACAACCGGATCAACCTTACGGCGCAGGACATCGATTTCTCGGTATCGGCCAACGAAACGATCAGTTGCAGCTACGAAGGCCAGAATATCACGATCGGTTTCAAATCGACGTTCCTGGTGGAAATCCTCTCCAACATCGATACGCCGACCATCGTCATCGAATTGGCCGATTCGACCCGTGCCGGCGTATTCAAACCCGTCTATGACGACAAGCAGTCGAGCGCGACGCTCATGCTGCTTATGCCAATGATGATTAACGCATAACCCGGATGGAGCTCAACCTCAAGCGGCCGATCATTTTCTTCGACTTGGAAACGACCGGCATCGACATCGCACGGGACCGCATCGTCGAAATATCGATGGTCAAGGTTATGCCCGACGGCGAGGAGATCGTCCGTACGCGGCGGATCAATCCGGGAATGCCGATTCCGGCCGAAGCTACGGCCATTCACGGCATTATGGACGAAGACGTGAAGGATTGCCCGCTTTTTCCGCAAATCGCCAAGTCGTTGGCCCAGTTTATCGAGGGATGCGACTTCGGCGGGTTCAATTCGAACCGCTTCGATCTGCCGATGCTGGTCGAGGAGTTCATGCGGGCCGGTGTGGACGTGGATTTCCGCAAACGTAAATTCATCGACGTGCAGAATATCTTTCACAAAATGGAGCAACGGACGCTGGTGGCGGCCTATAAGTTCTATTGCGGCAAGGATCTCGCGGATGCCCATTCGGCCGAAGCCGATACGTTGGCGACGTACGAAGTGCTGAAAGCCCAGTTGGACCGTTACGAGGAGTTGCAGAACGATGTCGCGGCTCTGGCTGAATTTTCCACGCGGGCGGAATCCGCCGACTTTGCAGGACGCATCCTCTATAACGAAAAAGGGGAAGAGGTCTTCGGATTCGGCAAATATAAGGGCCGTTCGGTCGCGGAGGTTTTCCGCGTCGAGCCGAGCTATTACTCCTGGATGATGAACGGCGATTTCCCGCTCTATACCAAGAAAATTATTACCGAAATCCGCTGCCGGGAGAAAAACGAGAAACAATAGACTATGCTGAAGGAACTGTGTTGTACCGCGATGTTGCTGACGGCCGGGGCGAACCTTTATGCCCAGGAGCCGCAGTCTATCGAGAAATCGCAGACGATCGTTTATATCAACGGTGCAAAATACTATGTCCACAACGTCCGGCACGGGGAAACGCTCTATTCGCTGGCCAAAACCTATGGAGTGGCGGAACAGGTGATCGCCGCCGAAAATCCGCAGCTCGCTCAAGGGCTCAAAGCCGACCAGAGCCTTAAAATCCCGGTCGTGGAAACGGGTGTCGTCGTACAGGAGCAGCTTTCTCCTAAAAAGCTGAAGAAGACCTTCGATCAGCACACGGTGCAGAAGGGCGAAACTCTTTATGGAATTTCGAAGCGCTATGCGATCTCGGTCGAAACTATCATGGAGGACAATCCCGGTCTGGATCCGATTCACCTGAAACCGGGTTCGGTCATTTTGATTCGCAAAAAGGCGGTCGGCAAGACCGACGCAGCGGAAAACACGGCGGCCTGGGAGCAGTACAAGGATCGCCTGAACCTGGTTGCCGAGGAGGGTTATATGTACCACATCGTCGCTCCCGGGGAGACGATGTACGCGCTGTCCCGTCGCTTCGGTACGACGGTTGAAAATCTGGAGCGGCTGAACGGTATTTCAGCGCAAGACCTCCGTTCGGGAAGTATGCTGAAAGTCCCCGGCGATGCAAAGTCCGCGACCGAGCCGGCGCCGGAAGAGCGATTCGGACAGCCCGAGCCAACGGAGAGCGATACCTTGACGACGGTCGAACCCCAGGTGAAAGAGGTGGATTTTCTGGCATTGAGCAGCGGAGAGCCGCTTCGTGTGGCGCTGTTGTTGCCGATGACCGATGGCGACAAACAGAATCCGAATTATCTCGATTTCTACCAGGGATTTCTCCTGGGGCTTGAAAAGATAAAGACCCAATACGGATACTCCGTTCGGGTCGATCTGTTCAATACCCGGCAGGAAAGCGACCGACTCCGTACGATTGTGGACGACGCCGATTTTCGGGCGGCCCGCTTGATCGTAGGCCCGGTTTACGAAGAGGAACTTCCTGCCGTAATCGGGTATGCCGAGGAGTATGCCGTGCCGGTCGTATCGCCTCTGGCCGATGTCAAGAACGTCGATAGCGATGTTTTGTTTCAGATGGCACCGCCCCAGATGCGGAAATATGCCAAAATCGAAGAACTGACTCAGGGTGAGCACAAACAGGTTACCTTGATCTACGGAGAGAAGAACGACCGGGAGTTCGAACGGGAAATTCTGGCTGCACTGCAGGGTGTACCTTACGCGCGGCATAATTATCGTTACGCTGTCAAGGAGGGCGACCAGGGGCTTTCGTCGCTGCTGGCCAATGGCAAGGACAACCTGCTGATTGTTTTGAGCGACAGCGGGCTCGAAGTGGACCGTATTCTGGCAGCCATCGCTTCGGCCAATACCAACCTCGTAGCCCGCGGCAAGACGCCTCCCCGTTTCACGATCGTCGGCAATTCGCGTTGGAACCGCTTCGGGAACCTCGATCGGGCGCTCTACTTCAAGGACCGGCTCGTGCTCTTCTCGACTTATCACGCCAAACGCGATGCCGAGGTAATCAAGACTTTCGACAGCGACTACATCAAAGCTTTCGGGGCGTTGCCGTCGCTCTACTCTTACCGGGGTTACGATGCGGCGATGATCTTCGTTCCGGCGATGTATTCCGACATCCAGTACGATATGGAGGGACGCCGCTACACGCCGCTGCAAACCTCTTATACGTTCCAGCAAATGCCCGGAGGGTCCAACCACGTCAATCAAAACTGGATGCGTGTGAGCTACCGACCGGACTTCACCATTACCGTAGATTGAAATGGCTTTAATACCCAACGGAATTCCCGAAAAAACGATCGAGCGGCTCAGCGAGTATCGCCGTACGCTGCTCGCCTGCCACAGGGAGGGCATTACCCACATTTTTTCGCACGTGCTGGCCGGGATTCACGGCATTACGGCTGTGCAAGTGCGTCGGGATCTGATGTTGATCGGGTTCTCGAGCGATACCAAGAAAGGCTACGATGTAAAGGTGTTGATCGATTTTATCAGCAACATCCTCGACAGCGAAAGCCCGGTGAACATCGCCGTAATCGGTATGGGTCACCTGGGGCAGGCCATCACCAAATATTTCAACGGGAAGAGCCTGAAGCTGCGGATCACGGTCGCGTTCGACGTCGATCCCGCAAAAGTGGATACTGCGATCGACAACATTCCGTGCTACCACATGGAGTGTTTCGAGAAGGTCGTCCAGGAGAACGACATCTCGATCGTCATCGTATCTTCGCCGACCAAAGTCGCCCCCGAACTGGTCGTGCCGATCATCAACGCCGGCATCAAGGGCGTACTCAACTTTACCTCGACACACCTGAATTTCCCGCAAGGTATCTACGTGGAGAATTACGATATTACGACTCTTCTGGAAAAGGTTGCTTACTGCGTCAAGGAATCCGAAGAGAATAACGACAATAATTAAGGTGTCGATGCGAGTATTCCACGGCTTCGAAAATCTGCCTTCGTTCCGTTCGCCGGCGGCTACCGTCGGATCGTACGACGGAGTTCATAGCGGACACCGGGTTTTGCTCGACCGGATTCGCCGGGAGGCGGCCGCTGTCGGGGGAGAAAGTATCGTGCTGACCTTCGACCCGCATCCCCGCGTGACGCTCGGTACACAGGAGCGGCTGCGGCTGCTGACTTCGCTCGAAGAGAAGATATACCTGCTCGACCGGTTCGGAATCGACAATCTGATCGTGATTCCGTTCGACCGGGCCTTCAGCCGGATTCCTTCCGAGAGTTTCGTAAAGGACTATCTGATCGGGAAGGTGGGGGTGAAGAATCTGGTCGTCGGTTTCAACCACCGCTTCGGCCACGACAAGGAGGGAGATTACCGGCTGCTCAACGGATTGCATGACGAGTTCGGCTTCCGTGTGACGGAGATCGAGAAACAGGATGTCGATGCCGAGAAGGTGAGTTCGACGGTCATTCGTCGTCTGATCGAGCGGGGAGAGATGAATAAAGCTGCCCGGATGCTGTCGCATCCGTATCTGTTGGCAGGCGATGTGGACTGCGCAGGACATATCGCCTCAGGAGAGGCTCTCAAGCTGCTTCCGCCTCCGGGTGAATATCCCGTGCGGATCGAAGGTAGGCCCGGTGTGCTTCGGATAACCGCCAAAGGTACTCCGGAATTATTGAGGACGGCGGGAAAAATGCCGTCGGGCCATATACTAATCGAGTTTTAACGCCATGCTGACAAGAGATTTCAAATTCAGAGTCTGGTATAAGGATACCGATCAGATGGGTATCGTACACCATTCGAATTACATCTGCTATTACGAAGCAGCCCGTTCGGAGCTGCTCCGCAGTTTCGGCTCTTCGTATGCCGATATGGAGGAGAAGGACGGCGTGATGATGCCGATTCTCGAAGTACACTCCAAGTACCTGCGTCCGGCTCATTATGACGAATTGATCACGGTTCGAATTTCCCTCCGGGAGTTGCCGAAAGCGCGTATTACGTTCGAATACGAAATTTACAACGAAGCGGGCGAGCTGCTCAATACGGGTTCTACGGTTCTGGGTTTCATCCACCGCGATACGCGGCGTCCCTGCCGGGCTCCGAAAGGATTTATGGAGCTGTTGGAAAAAAACCTGTAATTCACGCTGTTTTTTTACGAATCGCCAGTCGATCATTTCGGTTTTTCCCAAGAGGAAGATATTTCGGATTTTCGTCGATGGAGAACCCCGGATGGGAGTTCCGTACGATTTTATCCGATATAAAATAGCGGCGGCCCCGAAAAGGAGCCGCTGCTTCGATATACGGTAATTTACTGCTATTTCTCGATCAGTGAGATACTGCGTTGGATGAACTCCGTCAGGTTTTTGCCCTTGAGTAATCCGTTGGAGAGCAATGCCAGGTCGATGATCTGTTTGACGAGCTTGTTCTCGCCGCCGATTTCGCGCAGGCGCGTATCGCGCTCGTCGCGCAGGGTGACGATCTTCTTCGAAAGCTCCTCGCGCGTCGATTTCTCCTCGGGCGTGAGTTCCTCCTCTTTCTTGCCTTTGACCACTTCGTCGAAACGAACGCCGCTCTTCGGCAACCGCAGCATCGATCTTTTTGGTAATGGTCTTCAGCTTGTCGCCGTAGCTCTTCTCCACATCGGCCAGGATGTCGATCACGATGGGGTTGTTGCCATTGACGGCGATCGTGAAGTTATCGGGCATCTGGCTGTAGAATTGGCTCATACCTCCGCCGCTGATGGCTGCCATCTCCTTCATACGCCGCATGAATTCGTTCTGCGTAATCACCACGGGCGCAGCATCGGCCGCCATCGCTTCGAACGAAATGTTGTAGTGGATCTTCTCGTCTTTGGGCATCTGGCTTTCGAATACGGGACGCATGATCTCCTGCTGGGCCTCGCTCAGGGACATCTTGAGCGTTTCGTCTTTCTGGATGAGCTTGTCGATCACGTCGCTGTCCACGCGCACGAAGCGGGCATCCTTGTGTTTCGACTCGTACCAATTGACATAGTGGTTGTCGAGTTGTCCGTCCATAACCAACACGTCATAGCCTTTGGCCTTGGCCGATTCGAGGAACGAATTTTTCTCTACGGGATCGTCCACATAGAGGAAAACGACCGTACCGTTTTTGTCGGTCTGATTGCCTTTGACGACCTCCTTGTACTCTTCGGCGGTGAAATACTTGCCTTCGGTCGTCTTCCACAGCATGAAACTCTCTGCCTTCTCGGCGAACTTTTCGTCGGTGATAATGCCGTATTCGATGAAGATCTTCAGATCGTCCCATTTCTGTTCGTAGTCCGCACGCATCGTCGTGAAGAGCTCCTGCAAGCGATCGGCCACCTTGCGGGTGATGTAGTTCGAAATCTTCTTGACGTTCGAATCGCTCTGCAGGTAGCTGCGCGATACGTTCAGCGGAATATCCGGCGAGTCGATCACGCCGTGCAACAGGGTGAGGTATTCCGGTACGATCCCCTCGACCTGATCGGTCACATACACCTGATTGGAGTAGAGCTGGATCTTGTTTTTCTGAATTTCGAAGTTGTTCCGAATCTTCGGGAAGTAGAGGATACCCGTCAGGTGGAACGGATAATCGATATTCAGATGAATCGAGAAGAGCGGCTCTTCACCTATGGGATAGAGTTCGTGGTAGAACTCCTTGTATTGCTCGGCGGTGATCTCGGTGGGTTTTACGGTCCACAGCGGGGCGATGTTGTTGATGATGTTGTCCTTGTTGGTATCGACGTATTTGCCGTCTTTCCACTCCTTCACCTTGCCGAAAGCGATGGGAACGGGTAGGAAGCGGCAGTACTTGCGCAGCAGCTCTTCGACCTTCGAATCTTCGCCGTATTCGAGCGTATCGGCCGAAAGGTGCAGTACGATCGTGGTTCCCCGGTCGCGTTGCTCGGTCGTTTCCTCCATTTCGTATTCGGGCGATCCTTCGCAACTCCAGTGTACCGTCTTGGCGCCCTCCTTGTAGGAGCGGGTGAAAATCTCCACTTTGTCGGCGACCATGAAAGCGGAGTAGAAGCCCAGTCCGAAGTGGCCGATAATCGCCTGGTTCTTGTATTTCTCCATGAACTCCTCGGCGCTCGAAAAGGCGATCTGGTTAATATAGCGCTCCACCTCGTCGGCAGTCATGCCGATGCCCCGGTCGGTGACCGTCAGGGTTTTGGCATCCTTATCCGCCGAGACGCGGATCGTCAGGTCGCCCAGGTCGCCTTTTACGTCGCCCATCGAGGCCAGGGCCTTGAGTTTCTGCGTGGCATCCACGGAGTTGGAGATCAGCTCACGCAGGAAGATTTCGTGGTCCGAATAGAGGAACTTTTTGATAACGGGGAAGATATTCTCGGTGGTAACCCCGATTTTTCCGTTTTTCATCGTATCATGGTATTTTTTTAATTGAATTATTTATCGTTTTTTTGATACAGCGGACTTTGGTTGCCGCTGCCGAAGAGAGCCATTCTCTCGCATGGATTCAACAAACGGTGTGCCACCTCCTCCGATATGACATTCTGTCATACGCTTCCTGACAAAATAGAGGCGGCAGGGAATCCTCCCCGCCGCCGTACGTGTTTCGTCGGCTCGTCTGCCGAAAGTATTAGAGCAATTTTTCGAGTTTCTTTACCAGGTCGGCTTTCGTGCAGGCACCCACCTGTTTGTCCACGACCTGTCCGCCCTTGATGAACACGATCGTCGGAATGTTGCGGACCATGAACTTGCCCACGATGTCGTCGTTGTTGTCCACGTCGCATTTGCCGATGACCGCACGGCCTTCGTATTCGCCGGCCAACTCGTCGATGATCGGGCTGATCATGCGGCAGGGACCGCACCATTCCGCCCAAAAGTCGATGACTACCGGAAGCTGGGATGCGGAGATCTCCTCGAAATTGTCTTTTGTGATTGCTAATGCCATAATTTTTTAGATGTTTTGATTATAAGTATTAAACGATAGTATATTTGATTTCATTGTCCTCGAGGAACGAAACGAGATTCGACGTGAGGCTCACCTTGTGTCGTTTGGAGAACATATTCACACTCACCTGCGCATCCCGGTCATAGACATTCACCCGCAGCGTGGTCGATCCTTCGGACTCTTTGATGCGGTGCGTCAGCTCCTCGATCATTTCACGCGTGATGTCTTCGATCGCCAATTGGATATACATCTCCTTAATCATCGTGTCGCGCATTTCGGAGAGCTGTACCATCGAAGTAATCTTGAATTCCAGCTCCTTGTCGTTGTAGGGCTTGGGTTGGACCTTGCCCCGGATGAAGAGGAAATAGTCGTTGAACAGGTATTTGCGGAAATTTTCGTAGTCCTTGCTGAAAAGCGCAAATTCGTGCGTGCCGTTGTAGTCTTCAAGCGTGAATTTTCCCCAGGGTTTGCCCGTCTTGGTAACGAGGTTCTGCGTGGCGATCACCATCCCCGCCACGGCAATCTCCTGTCCGCGCAGGGATTCCAGGTTGTCAAGATCCGAAAGCTGCGTCTTACACATATTGCGGATAATCACCGCATAATCGTCCAGCGGGTGAGCCGAGAGGTAGAGTCCGATCATCTCGCGCTCCTTGCCCAGCGTTTCGAGCGTGCTCCAGTCCTGACAGGCCGGAATCACGGGATGCTGAATATCCACGACCCCTTCGCCGCCTCCGAAAAGGCTTTGCTGGGCATTGTCTTTCTCGCTTTGGAACCGCTGCCCGTAGCGTACCAGCTGCTCGATGAAGGTCGTCGAACTGGAGTCGCGCAGATCGGTGCCGAAGAATTTGCAGCGGTGGAACCCGGAGATCGAGTCGAAGCCGCCCGCATAGGCGATGTTTTCGAGGCATTTGCGGTTTACGGCCGTATAATTCACCCGTTCGAAGAAATCGTATATGTCCTTGAATTTGCCGTTCTTGTTCCGCTCCGCGACGATGCTCTCCACAGCCGCCTCGCCGACGCCTTTCACCGCAGCCAGGCCGAACCGCACGTCGCCCTCCTTGTTCGAGGAGAAGTTGTTGAGCGATTCGTTGATATCGGGCCCGAGCACCCGGATACCCATGCGCTTGCACTCGTTCATGTAGAGCGTAATCTGCTTGATGTCCGAAAGGTTGCGGCTGAGCAGCGCGGCCATGAATTCGGAAGGGTAGTGCGCCTTCAGATAGCCCGTCTGATAGGCGATGTAAGCGTAGCAGGTCGAGTGCGACTTGTTGAAAGCATACGATGCGAACGCTTCCCAGTCGCCCCAGATCTTTTCGCAAATTTTGGCGTCGTGCCCCCGCTTGCTGCATCCTTCGATGAACTTGGGCTTCATCTTGTCCAGCACCGCACGTTGTTTCTTACCCATCGCTTTGCGGAGCGTATCGGCTTCGCCGCCGGTAAACCCGGCAAGCTTCTGCGAGAGCAGCATGACCTGTTCCTGATAAACCGTAATGCCGTAGGTGTCGCTCAGATATTCCTCCATATCGGCGATGTCGTACGTCACCGGCTCCAGTCCGTGCTTACGGGCGATGAAGTTGGGAATGTACTCCATCGGTCCCGGGCGGTAGAGGGCGTTCATGGCGATCAGGTCCTCGAAACGGTTGGGTTTCAGATTGCGCAGATGTTTTTTCATACCGGGGGACTCGAACTGGAACAGGCCGGTCGTATCGCCACGGCTGAAAACCTCGTAGGTCGGGGCGTCGTCCAGCGGAATGTTGTCGATATCTACATCGATGCCGTGCACGTTTTTGACGTTGGTTACGGCATCCTTGATGATCGAGAGGGTGCGCAGTCCCAGGAAGTCCATTTTGATCAGGCCGACGCTCTCGACCTCTTTGCCCTCGAACTCCACGACGTTCAGATCGGCGTCCTTGGCGATAGCCATCGGAGCGAAATTCTCCAGGTCGTCCTGCCCGATGATTACGCCGCAGGCATGCACACCGGTCTGCCGAATCGAGCCTTCGAGCTTTTCGGCGTATTTGAGCGTATTGCGGATCAACTGGTTCGGGGATTCCCGTTCGGCGGCCAGTTCCGGCGACTCCTTGTAGCAGAAGTCGAAAGGCGTTTCTCCGGCCTTCTTGTCGGGCGTAACCTTGTCGGGTACCAGTTTGGCCAGCCGGTCGCTCTCCGCGAGGGCCAGCTCCTGCACGCGGGC
>ERZ779956.770-NODE-770-length-16291-cov-2.353659_pt1 | contig 16291 bp, 16 predicted proteins | sample MGYA00511940_ERZ779956 | MGnify/ENA primary metagenome ERZ779956 (study PRJEB29588, sample SAMEA2154992) | human gut metagenome | biome: human gut; feature: human-associated habitat; material: faeces | place: Denmark | collected 2008/2010 ...
ATTGAAAATCTAGATGAATATAATAATAAACTAAAAAAAGAATTAAAACAAATAAAAGAAGAAATGACTCAATTAGCTAAAAAAATGAATGAATTGAGAACAGAATATGGAAAAGTTTTAAGTATAAATATAAACAAAGTTTTAGAAGATTTAGAAATGAAAAATGCTAATATAAATATTCATGTAGATTATAATGAAGATGAGTTCTTTGAAAATGGAAAAGATGTTGTAGAATTTTATATTACCACAAATTTAGGTGAAGATGAAAAACAATTGTCAAAAATAGCATCAGGTGGTGAAATGTCAAGAATAATGCTTGCAATAAAAAAAGTATTAGCAGATACAGATAAAATGCCAGTTTTGATTTTTGACGAAATAGATACAGGAATTAGTGGAAAGGCAGCAGGTGCAGTTGCAGAAAAATTAAATGGAATTTCTAAAAATCATCAAGTATTATGTATTTCACATCTACCAAGTATTGCAGCAATTGCTGATTATAATTATTTTATTAGTAAAAAAGTTGTTGAAAATAGAACAAATACAAATATAAAGTTATTAAATGAAAAAGAAGCTATTGAGGAAATTGCACGTATTTCTTCTGGCGAGATTAATGATGCTACTATTCAATATGCTATGCAATTAAGAAATAAAAAAGTAAGTTAATAAGTATAAAATTAAAAAAAATAGAGTAAAATACTACCAAAAAGAAAGGTGGTATTTGAGTATGAAAGATTATTTAGCAATAAAAAATATAGAGGCATTAGAAATATTAGATTCAAGAGGAAATCCAACGGTTCAAGTTGAAGTTATAACAGAAGGAGGATTTTCAGGAGTTGCTATGGTTCCATCAGGGGCATCAACAGGAAGTTTTGAAGCGGTAGAATTACGAGATAATGATAAAAGCAGATATATGGGAAAAGGTGTAAACAAAGCTGTTGAAAATGTAAATAAGAAAATAGCAAAAAAATTAATAGATATGAATGTTTATGATCAAAGAAAAATAGATAGAACTTTGATAGAACTTGATGACACATTAAATAAATCAAATCTTGGAGCAAATGCAATTTTAGGAGTATCCTTAGCAGTAGCCAAAGCAGCAGCAAATTCATTAGGAATGGAGTTATATAATTATATTGGTGGAATAAATGCGATGGAATTACCTATTCCAATGATGAATATTTTAAATGGTGGTAAACATTCTGATAATAATATTAATATACAAGAATTTATGATAGTACCAATAGGAAGTATAACATTTGCAGAGAGATTAAAAAGAGGTGTGGAGGTATATCATACATTAAAAAAAGTTTTGAAAGAAAAAAGACATTCTGTTGGAGTTGGTGATGAAGGTGGTTTTGCACCAGATTTAAAAAATGAGGAAGAAGCATTAGATTCTATAATAGAAGCAATAAAAAAAGCTGGGTATGAGCCGGGAAAAGATATATGTTTAGCACTTGATGTGGCAAGTACTGAAATGTATGATGAAGCTAAAAAGATAGGAAAAGATGGATATTATTTTTGGAAAACAGATATATTTAAAACAAAGCAAGAAATGATTGAGTATATTATAGATTTGACTGAAAAATATCCAATTATATCAATAGAGGATGGATTGGCAGAAGAAGATTGGGAATCATGGAAGAATTTGACTCAAAAAATAGGTAATAAAGTTCAATTAGTCGGAGACGATTTATTTGTTACAAATATTAAAAGATTACAAAGAGGTATTAAGGAAAATGTTGCAAATGCAATTTTGATTAAATTAAATCAAATAGGAACTTTAACAGAGACTCTTGATACAATACAAGAAGCAAAACAAAAAGGATATAAAACTATAATTTCGCATAGATCTGGTGAAACAGAGGATACAACGATTGCAGATTTGGCAGTTGCTGTAAATGCTGGACAAATAAAGACAGGAGCACCTTGTAGAACCGATAGAGTTGCAAAATATAATAGACTTTTAAATATAGAAAATCAGTTGATAGATTATGATATGTAAGAATAAAATAAAAATATGAATAAATATTGATAAATTCTTAGATTTAAAGAGTGTGAAAAACTTTACATTTTATGTAAAATACTGTATAATATAAATGTAACTATAAATATAAGTTTTAGTTTAAAAGGAGAAAAAAATGAAGATGCGGAAAAAAAATTTAGAAGTAGTGCATGCAAGTGCAATGTCAAATGGGGTAAAGTTTTATGCCCAAAGACAGAGGGGATACATTGCTATATCAACAGTAGATGAAAATGGAACAGTTAAAGTACAGTGGTGTAATAAAAGAGAGTATATAAAAGAAAAAAGCTTTGCAGAAAAAATGTATGAAATAAAAGAGATGCTGTTTTACACACTCTGCCTGATGCCAATAGTCATTTTATTTGCAAATGTATTGGAGTGGTTTATGAGAAACCACAATGCAGGAGATGGTGCCTGCTTTTTTCTAGTAGGGTTTTCAATTACATTATTGTTGGGATTTTTTGAGAGTTATTTTATAAAAAGAAAGAGAAAAAATTTTTTTAAATACCATGCTGCTGAACACATGGTATGCAATGCTTATAAAGCATTGCAAAGAGTACCAACAATTAATGAAATAAGGGAGTACTCTCGGTATAGTTCGAGTTGTGGAACAAATGCCACAACTGAAATAATTATTATTTTGCCGTTAATGAGTTTAGCGGAAAAAATTTATTATTTTTATAATTGGCCACCAATTGTACTAGTTATTATGACTGGGATCATAACCATATCAGTTCTAGTTCTAGAACGATATGGCTATCTGAATTTTCTGCAATATTTTACAACCGAGAAGCCAGACGAAATAGAGCTTCTGGTTGCAATCGAGGGATTGAAGATGTGGGAGGAGAAAGAAAAAATTGATTTTCCTCCTAGTTCTCCAAATGAGTTTAGCTGAAACTCATTTTTCTCCCCCATAACTGTAAAGTTATGGGGGAATTTCTTTTTATTATAAAATTATATTCAGATATATTATTAATAGAATATAAATATAGATATAGTTATTCAACTCTTCTTTGAGTTCTTTCATTTGTGGATTGACTATTAGAACACATTTTTTCATACTCTTTACATTTAATTTTGTAATCCATTTGCATACATAGATATCTGTAATATAAAAAGGCTTGTTCATATTGAGCCATAGGATTAAACATAGGATCTCTATAAATTTCATTCATATCAGGATTACTAGGACTAGTAAAGCCATTCATTTGTTGAAAAGTAGAAAAATCCATAAAAGGTGGCATATTATTAAAATCTTTATCCATAAAACCAACTCCAATCATATAATAAATTATATTCAAAAAATAATATAAATATTCTATAAAAAAGAATATAATTGCGGTATATAAACCAAATTATTTTATAAATTAAAATTTAAAAAAGGAAAAATATTTATAGCAATAAAAGTATAAATGGCAGCAAAAAGTCCATGTAATAATTTTCCATATATATAAGGTTTAATTGACAAATCAGTTTTTGATGTAATACTTAAAACTTGAAGTAGGACAGATAAACCACCACATCCAAGCAAAAATGCTGTAATAATAACATTAGCTGAAATGTGTTTAATATTTATACCAGCAATTGAGCTAATACCATTAGTAATTTCTAGTAATCCAGTTAAAATTCCATAGATAAAAGAGTTGTCTATATGTAAAAAATTGAAAATTGGTGTAAGTACTAGAATTAAGCAATTTAAAATACCGCTGGATTTTAGAATAGATATTACACTAGAAAATATAACTACAAATCCACCTATCATTAAAATTGTAGAAATGCTATTAGTAATGCTTTTTCCAAGAACTTCTCCTAAATTAGAAAAAGTCACATTTTTATATTTTGAAGAAGTAGAAGTTTTTGTGCAAGTATAATCAGGATTGTTTTTTCCAAATTTCCAAAATCTAAAAATAATTCCGACAGTAATACAAGCTAAAACATGAGTTATAAGTAATAACAATCCTATTGTAGAATTACCGAACATACTTATTCCAACTGTTCCAACTATGAATAGAGGACCAGAATTATTCGTGAAACTTAGTAATCTTTCACATTCTTCTTTTGAACAGATGTTATTTTGTCTAAAATCGCACGCAATTTTTGCACCAACTGGATAGCCACTAATAAGTCCCATTATAAAACCAAAGGAACCTTCTCCTCTAATATTAAAAAGTGGTTTCATTATTTTGTTGAAAAATCTTCCCAAAAGATTTACAAAAGTAGTGTTCATTAATAATTCTGTTGCTACAAAAAATGGAAATAAAGCTGGTACGACAGAGCTTGCCCAAAGAGATAATCCTTTTTTTATGGCAGGCAAGTTACTTGTAGAAAATAATAATAGACTTGCTCCAAATGCTAAAAATATTAATGCAAATATATTTCTTTTTATTTTTAATACTAAGAAATGACATTTTGAAAACATATAATCACCACAATAAAGTGTATGAAATATATTTTATAAATATTTGTGTTTTGTATTGTAAAGTTTAGAAAATGTTGATATAATGATATACATAAAGTGATTTGTAAAATAAGAGATTATAATTTTTTTATTTTATGATAAGCAAAAAAATGAAAAGAAAGGAGTTGATATTATGTCTGAAGCGCAAATACAAGCAATAAAAGACGTAATAAAAATGACACCTCGTCTTAGTGTGGATTGCTTAAATTCAATAAGAATTTTAATGGAAAAAGCAATTGAATCAGAATTGCTAAGATTAGAGCCAACAGTTATCCTTGATAATATGGATATTACTGAAAAAGTAATGTATTTAGATTATTTAATGGAAAGTAAAGAAACTAAGGAACAAGAGCTAAAAGATGCCGTGTCATTTGAAGAAGTACTAAAAAGAGAGGGGTTGACATTCGATGATTTACAAGATAAAAATTAGAACCAAAATGAATATAGACTTAGGGTTGGCAATTATAGAATTATCTATGAACAAAATTTAAATGAATTTATCATTCTAATAACAAAAGCCGAGAATAGAGGCCAAATTTATAAATCTATATAATCCTAAAATTTAAAGGATTTAGAATTCAAAACTCAAAATAAATAATTAATAAAATCAAAAAAATTCCCAAAACAAGTTTTAAAAATTGAATAAAAACCTAAAAAAAGCACATGCTTTATTTGGAGGTATGTGCTTTATGGAAAATAAATTTAAAAATCAAATATTAAGCGAAAATTTACAAAATCAAACAATACAAAATAAAAAAGAAACAATAAAATATGGAGAAGAAGAGGTAGAAGATACAACAAAATATGGAGAGTTTGTAACATCATATTTTGCGTGGGTACCGATGTCAAAACAAAAAGAAAATGTAGAAAAGTTAGAAAATATAACAAAAAAAGAGAAAAATAAAGATAAAAAAAGAATATGAAAGAATAAAAGCTAAAAAAGGTCAGAAAAGGTCAAAAAATGAAATTGCATTATTTTTAAACCTGAGTATAATATAAATATAGGTCAAAGAAAGTCAAAGACAAAAATAAAAACATAAATGATGTAAGGTCAAAAGTTTTTAAATTAAACATATCAAAATTAAAAAATAAAAGTTAAAAACGCACAAAAAGACAAAAAATTTAAAAGGAGGCTGATAAAATGAGAATGTCAGATGTAATAGAAGATTTCATCAAAGATTTATTTGATGAGGACGAAAGTGATCTAATAGAAATACAAAGAAATGAACTAGCTCAACATTTTAATTGTGTACCATCACAAATAAATTATGTAATATCAACAAGATTTAAGCCATCACAAGGATATTATGTAGAAAGCAAAAGAGGTGGTGGTGGAAACATCAAAATTAGAAAAATAAATAATACGAAATCAGATTATATAATGCATATAATAAATAATGTAGGAAAAACAATTACAACAAATGACATTGATATTTTATTAAGTGATTTTTTAACATATAATATAATTACTGCTCAGGAAGCAAAACTTTTAAAGGTTGCAACTAGTGATAATGTTTTAAAACTTGACAAAGATATAAAGGATGATGTTAGGGCAAGGATATTTAAAAATATGTTGTTAAATATAGAATAAAATAATAATCAATAGATTTTGAAAAATTGTGAGAAATTTATAGAAAATTTTTAAAGATATATAAATAAGAAGGAGTGATTAATATGTTATGTGAAAATTGTGGAAAAAGAGAAGCAAATGTAAGATATTCAGAAAATATTAATGGAGTAAAAAAGGAGATGCATTTATGTGAGGAGTGTAGCCGAAAATTAGGAATATCATCAAAGATGGATTTCAGTATGCCATCATTAGATATACCAAGCTTTTTTGGAAGTTTCTTAGAAGATTTTAGTACACCTGAATTTATGCCATTTTTAAATGAAGTAAAACAGTTGACTTGTGATAGCTGTGGTTCGACATTTGAAGATATAATTAATTCCGGAAGATATGGATGTGCAAATTGTTATGATGTTTTTGAGGATAGAATGGATCCGATTTTAAAAAAATTACAAGGTGCTAATAGACATAATGGTAGATTGGGAAAAATATCAGATAATAAGGTTAAATTTGAAGAGAAAGATAAAGTTTCTAATGAACAAGGAGCAAATGAGAGTAATAAATTAGAAAAATTACAAAATGATTTAAAACTTGCAATTAAAGAAGAAAGATATGAAGATGCAGCTAAATTAAGAGATGAAATTAAGAAAATGTCAAAATAAAGACATTTTCTTAAAAAATGAAAGGAAGTTGAAAAAATGAATTGGTATTTACAAAGTGGTAAAGAATCAGATGTGGTAACAAGTACAAGAATCAGATTTGCAAGAAATTTACCAGAATTCAAATTTAATTTAAAAGATAAGAAAGACATAGAAAAACTAAAAAATAAAATAAAAGAAAATGTATATGCAATAGGATATGGATTAAAATATTTAGAACTAAAAGATATGGATGACATAACAAAAATGAGTCTAGTAGAAAAAAACTTAATAAGTCCAGAATATGCAGTACATAATGAAGATGGAGCAATCCTAATAAATGATGAAGAAAATATCTGTATAATGATAAATGACGAAGATCACTTAAAAATTCAAGTATTTAGTAGTGGTTTAGAATTAGAAAATACATTAAATTATGCAATAGAAGTAGATCAGAAAATTGAAGAAATTTTAGGATATGCAACAAGTAAAAAATACGGATATTTAACAAGTTTACCAACAAATTGTGGTACTGGATTAAAAGCATCTGTAATGGTACATTTGCCAGCACTTACAATAACCAAAAATATAAATAAAGTATTTTATACAATAAATAATTTTGGAGTTAATATAGTAGGTGCATATGGAGAAAACAGTAAAGAGTATGGAGATGTTTTTCAAATTTCTAATAAAAGAACATTAGGTGTTACAGAAAAAGAAATAGTTGAAAATATCAAAGTAGTTACAGAAAAATTAATTGAACAAGAAAGAAAGGCAAGAAAGTTCTTAGCAAAAGATACACTTGATTTAGAGGATACTATATACAGAAGTTATGGATTGTTAAGCAATTGTAGAAAAATATCTTTTGATGAGGCTCAAAAATTGATTTCAAATGTCAAGATAGGGACAGATTTGGGTATATTACCAGAGTTAAATGATAGTAAAGTTCAACAATTAATTTTATATACTAAACCTGCAAATATGCAAAAGTATTTAGGTGAACAGTATGAGGCGTTAGAAAGAGATATAAAAAGAGCAGAGGTTATAAAAAAGATAATGTCCATTTAGGGACGCTTCTTAAAAGAACATGAAAATGATGTGACAAAAAGATATGTCTCCTAAAGGACAAAAATGAAGGGAGTGAATTAAAATGACATACAAATTTACAAATAGAGCAAATAAAGCAATAGAAATTGCAAATGACATAGCATTAGAGCTAGGGCATAGCTACATAGGAACAGAGCACATATTATATGGACTAGCAAAAGAGGGAAACGGAATAGCATCAAAAGTATTAGAAAATCAAAATGTAACAGCAGATGATATTCTAAATAAAATTGAAGAACTAATTGGTAGAGATGAACCAATTGAAAATATAGTTGATTTTACACCAAGAACTAAAAGAGTTGTAGAATCAGCATTTATTGAAGCAAGAAAATTAGGATATAACTTTATAGGAACAGAACATCTTTTAATAGGAATATTAAGAGAAGGAGACTGTGTTGCAGCAAAAATCTTACTAGATTTAAATGTAAATATTCCAAAACTTTATAATGAAATAATAAAAGTCATAAATGAAGGAGAAGATTACAATTCAAATGATGATAGTACAAATAATGTAAATGGAGCAAAAAGAAGAGGCAAAGGTAGTTATAATCAAACACCAACATTAAATCAATTTGGAGAAGATTTAACTAAAAAAGCAGAAGAGGGAAAATTAGACCCTGTAATAGGAAGAAAACAAGAAATTGAGAGAGTAATTGAGATTTTATCAAGAAGAACTAAAAATAATCCATGTTTGATAGGTGAACCTGGTGTTGGTAAAACAGCAGCAGTTGAGGGGTTAGCTCAAAAGATAGCATCTGGTGATGTACCAGAAGTTTTGAAAGATAAAAGAGTTGTAACACTTGATATTTCTGGAATGGTTGCAGGTGCAAAATATAGAGGAGATTTTGAGGAGAGAATAAAAAAAGCTTTAAATGAAGTTAAAAAAGCTGGTGATATAATTCTTTTCATAGATGAAATTCATACAATTGTTGGAGCTGGTGCGGCAGAAGGGGCAATTGATGCAGCTAATATTTTGAAGCCATTACTTGCAAGAGGAGAGATTCAATTAGTTGGTGCAACAACTTTAAATGAATATAGGAAATTTATTGAAAAAGATGCAGCTCTTGAAAGAAGATTTAGCCCAGTTATTGTAAATGAGCCATCTGAAAAAGATACAATTCAGATTTTAAAAGGAATTAGAGATAAATACGAGGCACATCATAATGTAAAAATTACAGATGAAGCAATTGAAGCAGCAGTAAAATTATCTATAAGATATGTAACGGATAGGTTTTTGCCAGATAAAGCAATTGATTTAATTGATGAAGCTTCTTCAAAGGCTAGGTTAAAAACATATACAGAGCCTGATAGTTTAAAAGAATTGCAAGAAGAAATTGAAAAGACAAAAAATGAAAAAGAAGAGGCTGTATTAAATCAAAAATTTGAAAAAGCAGCAGAGTTAAGAGATTCTGAGAAGGCTTTAAGAGAAAGATTTGAAGAAGAGCAGAGTAAGTGGAAAAACAAAAATACGAAATCAATTGTTACTATAACAGAAGAAAATATTGCTGAGGTTATTGCTAATTGGACAGGTATTCCTGCTAAAAAAATAACAGAGGATGAAAATGAAAAATTAAAAAATCTTGAACAAGAATTGCATAAAAGGGTTATTGGTCAAAATGAAGCAGTAGAAGCGGTTTCAAAGGCTATAAGAAGAGGTAGAGTTGGGCTAAAAGACCCAAAGAGACCAATAGGTTCATTCCTATTTTTAGGACCAACAGGTGTTGGTAAAACAGAACTTTCAAAAGCATTGGCAGAAGTCCTATTTGGAGACGAAAATGCGATGATAAGATTAGATATGTCTGAATTTATGGAACCACATTCTGTATCTAAATTAATAGGAGCTCCCCCAGGATATGTAGGTTTTGATGATGGTGGTCAATTAACTGAAAAAATAAGAAGAAAACCATATTCAGTAGTTTTATTTGATGAAATTGAGAAAGCTCATCCAGATGTTATGAATATGTTGCTTCAAATACTTGAAGATGGTAGATTAACAGATAGTCAAGGAAGAACAGTAAATTTCAAAAATACAGTTATAATAATGACTTCAAATTTAGGAGCAAGACTAATTACAGATAGAAAACAATTAGGTTTTGCAAATCAAGATGGAAAAGAAGATTCTAAAAAAGAATATGAAGAAATTAAAAAAGAAGTTATGGCAGAATTGAAAAAAGAATTGAGACCGGAATTTATAAATCGTATTGATGAAATAATTGTATTCCATAAATTAAATGATACTGATATAAATCAAATTATAGATATCATGCTTAAAGAAGTTGTAAATAGATTAAAAGAACAAAAATATGATATCGAGTTTGAACCAGATGTTAAAGAAATGGTTGCAAAAGAAGGTATTGACAAAAACTTTGGTGCAAGACCTTTAAGAAGAACTATTCAAAATTTAGTTGAGGACAAATTGGCAGAAGATATTTTGGATGGTAAATTGGTTAAAGGTAAAGTTAATAAAATAACAAAAAAACAATTGAGACAGTCATAAACTGTCTCAATATTCATCTTCATCAGAGTTTGTATTATTTTTTAAATAATCTAAAATATCTTTATCAGATATTTTAAGTACTTTAATAAGCTTTTTTAAAGTTTTTACAGTAGTTTTTGATTCATTATGTTCTAAGCGTTGCAAGTGTCTCCAACTTATATCTATTTTTTCAGCAAGTTCTTCTTGTGAAAAACCATTTTTTTGTCTATATTCTTTAATCATGTAGAAGCCTCCATCTATTTTTGTGATAATTATGTCATAATTGAAATTAAAAAACTATGATAAAAGTATCATAGAACCTTGACAACAAAATTGATTAATATGAACAATTGCGATATTTATATAATAATTAAATTATTATTAATTGATGCTGACATTTAAAAATGTAAAAATAGCGGAAGAATACTTGAAAAGTATTATTTTTTAGTATAAAATTGTATCAAGTAGCAAAAATAGGTAAAAACTATAAAATAGTAATAAAACAAAATAGGCAAAAGCCTAAAAGAAAGAAGGAATGAAAATGAACAAAAAAACAGTAAAAGACATTGATTTGAAAGGAAAAAAAGTATTTGTAAGATGTGACTTCAATGTACCAATGGACGAAAATCAAAATATCACAGACAACACAAGAATAAAAGCAGCATTACCAACAATAAAATACCTATTAGAACAAAATTGCAAAATAATATTAGCATCACATTTAGGAAGACCAAAGGGAGAAGTAAAACCAGAATACTCACTAAAACCAGTAGCAAAAGAACTATCAAAGCTACTAGGAAAAGAAGTAATAATGGCAAATGATGTAATAGGAGAAGATGCTACAACAAAAGCCGAAAACCTAAAAGAAGGCGAAATATTGCTACTTGAAAATGTTAGATTCCATAAAGAAGAAACAGATAATGATCCAGAATTTGCTAAAAAATTAGCATCAATGGCAGAAATATTTGTAAACGATGCATTTGGAACAGCACATAGAGCACATGCATCAACAACAGGAATAGCAGATTATATCCCAGGAGTATCAGGATTTTTAATAGAAAAAGAATTAAAATTCCTAGGAAATGCTGTAAATAATCCAGAAAGACCATTTGTAGCAATACTTGGAGGAGCAAAAGTTTCAGATAAAATAGGAGTAATTGATAGCTTATTAGATAAAGTTGATACATTAATGATTGGTGGAGGAATGGCATATACATTCTTTAAAGCACAAGGATATAATGTAGGAAATTCACTATGTGAAGTAGAAAAAACAGGATTAGCATTAGAAGCTATGGAAAAAGCAAAATCAAAAGGTGTAAAATTACTATTACCAATAGATACAAAAATAGGAAAAGAATTCAAACCAGATACAGAAAGTAAAACAGTAGCATGGACAGAAATTCCAGATGAATGGGAAGGATTTGACATTGGAGAAAAAACAATAGAAATGTTCAAAAATGAATTAAAAAATGCCAAAACTGTAATTTGGAATGGACCACTAGGACTATTTGAATTTGATCAATTTGCAATTGGAACAAATGAAATAGCAAAAACTCTTGCAGAATTAGATGCAACAACAATAATTGGTGGTGGAGATTCAGCAGCAGCAGTAGAAAAAGCAGGATTAGCTGATAAAATGACACATATTTCTACTGGTGGTGGAGCATCATTAGAATTCTTAGAAGGTAAAAAATTACCAGGAATTGAATGTTTACAAGATAAATAAAAAATAAGGATTGGAGAACGGAGTTAAATTTTGTTCCCAATCCAAAAATTTGAATGGAGAGAAAGTTATGAGAAGAAAAGTAATCGCAGGAAACTGGAAAATGAATATGCTTCCAAATGAAGCAATAGAATTTATAGACAAATTGACACCATTAGTAAAAGACACAGAAAATGAAGTAATACTATGTGTACCATATACAGATTTATTTTATGCACTATTAACAGCACAAAATACAAATATCAAAATAGGAGCACAAAACATGCACTTTGAAGAAAGTGGAGCATACACAGGTGAAGTTTCAGGAAAAATGCTAAAATCAATTGGTGTTGAATATGTTATAATAGGACATTCTGAAAGAAGACAATATTTTAACGAAACAGATGAAACAGTAAACAAAAAAATAAAAGCTGCATTTGCAAATGATTTAAAACCAATTGTATGTGTAGGAGAAACATTAGAACAAAGAGAAGCAAATCAAACACAAGAAATTATTACAAAACAAACAGAACTAGCATTAGAAGGATTAACAGAAGAACAAGTTCAAAATACAATAATTGCATATGAACCAATTTGGGCTATTGGAACAGGTAAAACAGCAACATCTGAACAAGCAAATGATGCAATAAAATCTATTCGAGACAAAATTTGTCAAATCTATGGACAAAATGTAGCAAACAGAGTTATAATACAGTATGGAGGTAGCGTAAAATCAAGCAATGCAAAAGAATTGTTTGAAATGTCAGATATAGATGGTGGCTTAGTTGGAGGAGCAAGTTTAAAATCCGATGAATTCGCTAAAATAGTAAATTATGCAGATTAATGATATATTATATAAATATAATCAATAAAATGTATAATTATAAAAGCATAAAAGGAAGGAGGAATATGTTAGTAATAAACTGACATAGACTAATAATGAAAGATAAAGTAACAATGCTAATGATATTAGATGGTTTTGGAGACAATAAAAATAAAGACGGAAATGCTATAAAACTAGCAAATACACCTAATATTGATAAACTAATGAAAAAATATCCAAACACAGACATATTTACAAGTGGACTACATGTAGGACTACCAGAAGGACAAATGGGAAATTCAGAAGTAGGACACACAAATATAGGTGCAGGAAGAATAGTATATCAAGAATTAACAAGAATAACAAAATCAATAGAAGATGGAGACTTTTTCAGTAATCCAGAATTTATAGCTGCAATTGAAAATTGTAAAAAACACAATTCAAAATTACACATTCTAGGATTAGTATCAGATGGAGGAGTTCACAGCCACAACAGACATTTATATGGATTATTAGAAATGGCTAAAAGAAGAGACTTTGAAGATGTATATGTTCACTGTTTCTTAGATGGTAGAGATACTCCACCAGCATCAGCAGAAACTTATGTTGCTGAATTGCAAGAAAAAATGAAAGAAAAAGGAATTGGAAAAATAGCATCACTATCAGGAAGATTTTATGCAATGGATAGAGATAAGAGATGGCAAAGAGTCCAAAAATGTTATGATGCACTAGTAAATGGAGAAGGAGAAAAAGCAGGAGATCCAATAAAAGCAATTGAAGATTCTTATCAAAAAGAAGTATTTGATGAATTTGTTGTACCAACAGTAATTTGTAATGGAAATGAACCAGTTGCAAAAATAGAGGAAAATGATTCTGTAATATTCTTTAATTTTAGACCAGATAGAGCAAGAGAAATAACAAGAGCCATAGTAGATCCAGAATTCGATGGATTTGAAACTAAAAAAATGAACTTATATTATGTATGTTTCACAAGTTATGATGAAACAATGCCAAATGTACATGTTGCATTTAAAAAAGAACCACTAAAAAATACATTTGGTGAAGTTGTAAGTGAAGCAGGATTAACACAATTAAGAATAGCTGAAACAGAAAAATATGCACATGTAACATTCTTCTTTAATGGTGGAGAAGAAAAACAATATCCAGGAGAAGACCGAATATTAGTACCATCACCAAAAGTAGAAACATATGATATGAAACCAGAAATGAGTGCATATGAAGTTACAGACAAAGTATGTGAAGCATTAGAAAATGATAAATATGATGTAGTAATTTTAAATTTTGCAAATACAGATATGGTTGGACACACAGGAAGTTTACAAGCTGCAATTAAAGCAGTAGAAGCAGTAGATGGATGTGTAGGAAGAATTGTAAAAATAATAGAAGAAAAACAAGGAAATCTATTAATAACAGCGGACCACGGAAATGCAGAACAAATGATAGATTATAAAACAGGAGAACCACATACAGCACATACAACAAATCCAGTGCCAATTATACTTGTAACAGCTAATAAAAATTATAAACTAAAAGAAAATGGAAAATTAGCAGATTTAGCACCAACAATGCTTGACTTAATGGGAATTAAACAACCAGAAGAAATGACAGGAGAAAGCCTATTAATCAGAGAATAGGGGTAAATATGTTAAAACATACAAAGAAAATAAAAGAGATGTACGAAGACATCCAAAGGCGCATATTTTATATGATTCCAGAAAAATGGGATAAAATGTATTTATATGCATCAGTATCAGACCTTATAGATAGACGAAAAACAGGGGAATTATTCTTCTATTATATTCCAAAAGGAATATTTAAGAAGAACCCTGTAAATGTCTATGAAATACCACAAAAATTTAATTTAGATGAAAAAGAATATTTGAAATTAGTAAATATATTATATGAAAAAATTGTAGACCTAAGAGAAGAATTCAAAAAATTAGAACTTACATCAACATGGTCAAATCTTACTATGAAAATTGAAGGAATAAAGTTTAAAGTTGAATATGATTATGAAGACTTGACTAAATCAAAATTTTCAAGTTATGAAAGACATATTATTTGGAGATATAACAATCTTGGAATTAGGGAAGAACAGTTGAGCAAAGAAGAACATAAAATTATTGAAAGATATTTACTAGGTGAAAAGGTTGTAAAAAGAAGAGAAAGATATGAAACTGGTATATACATAAAAAATATTAAAAATATAGTTGACTATGATACTGAAAATTATGATAGTGAACAAAATATAGAGTATGTTGCAACTAAGGATGAGAAAATTATAAACCAGATTATTATGTCCAATGGGCAAATAAAATAAAATAAAATAACAAATCAACGCAAAAGCGAATGAAAGGAGCAAAAAAGATGATTTATTCAAAAGAATTAGAAGGAATGTGTAAAGTAGCAAAAGGAGTAGACCATGGACCAGCACCAATTCCAGAAGAAGGAAAATGGGTAAAAGCAAAAGATATAAAAGATATATCAGGATTAACACATGGTATTGGATGGTGTGCACCACAACAAGGAGCATGTAAATTAACTTTAAATGTAAAAGATGGAATAATCCAAGAAGCATTAATAGAAACAATTGGATGTTCAGGAATGACACACTCAGCTGCAATGGCAGGAGAAATTTTAACAGGAAAAACAATATTAGAAGCATTAAATACAGACTTAGTATGTGATGCTATAAATACTGCTATGAGAGAATTATTCTTACAAATAGTATATGGTAGAACTCAAACAGCTTTCTCAGAAGGAGGACTTCCAGTAGGAGCAGGACTTGAAGACTTAGGAAAAGGACATACATCACAAGTAGGAACAATATATTCAAGTTCATTAAAAGGACCAAGATATTTACAATTAACAGAAGGATATATAGTAGAATTAGGATTAGATAAAGATGACCAAATAATTGGTTATAAATATGTTCATTTAGGAAAAATGATGGATAATATCAAAAAAGGAATTGATCCTAAGGAAGCTATTGAAAAAGCTTCTGGTACATATGGAAGATTTGACGAAGCTGTAAAGAAGATAGATCCAAGAGAAGCATAGAAATAGAATTAAAAAAAATAAATAAGATGTAAAAATGGGAAATGTCTTCCCTTACAATAAAAATAGGAGGAATAAAAGATGGCAGTAACATTTGAAAGTTATGAAAGAAGAATTGATCAAATAAAACCAGTTATGGAAAAATACGGAATAAAAGATTTTGAAGATTCATTAAAAATCTGTACAGATAAAGGATTTAATCCTTATGAAATAGTAAAAGGAGTTCAACCAATTTGTTTTGAAAATGCAGCTTGGGCTTACACATTAGGTGCAGCAATAGCAATCAAAAAAGGATGTAAAAAGGCATCAGATGCAGCAAAAGCAATTGGAGAAGGATTACAAGCATTTTGTATTCCAGGATCTGTTGCAGATGATAGAAAAGTAGGATTAGGACATGGAAATTTAGCATCAATGCTATTATC
>ERZ779956.775-NODE-775-length-16223-cov-7.539646_pt1 | contig 16223 bp, 20 predicted proteins | sample MGYA00511940_ERZ779956 | MGnify/ENA primary metagenome ERZ779956 (study PRJEB29588, sample SAMEA2154992) | human gut metagenome | biome: human gut; feature: human-associated habitat; material: faeces | place: Denmark | collected 2008/2010 ...
CGACCCCTACAACCTGCCGTTCACGCCTGCTTTGTAGGGAGCGGTCTTGACCGCTCCGCACGGCTTAAAGGAAAACAGTCGCTTATGGGAGAGCCTGCGGGCCGATGCAAGCATCGGCCCCTACGGGTGCCTTTAGTAGGAGGTGTGTGTCATGAAAAAGTACGCTGTAATTCTTTCCTCTCTGCAATTTCTTCTGCTTCTCTGAGTTCAAATGGGTCAACAAAATCTAAGAATGCTTCATTATGGAATTGCTCAAATAAATCATCTTCATAACAAAAAGCATCTAAATGTCTTGCATACGCATTTTACCTTCGTGAATACCGCTTCCACGAGTCAAAACTGCGTCAATAATCTCCTGAGAAAAAGTAAAGGCAGAGGTTTTGTTTTCCTCTGCCTGACCGTCTAATATGAAGCTCATCTGTCCGTCTACCGACGGTAGCGGTTTCATTCTATCATTTAATTCTCACAAAAGACGCATTGCTTCAAAGTGCTGTGCAATCACGCTCCAGTTATAAAAACTCTGTGCAGTTCTGCTGTCATAATGGCCTTCCCAAAGGTGTAAAACATTCTGAAATGTCTTGTAACCTACGGTTCTCCCGTCCTGCAATGTGAGTTCGGTATAATCGTTATTGAAGATACTCTTGATATATTCGGTTCTGGTATCGCTATCGGTATTTCTCTCATAGAAGTCTTCCACTTCGTTTGGCTTCATCGGCAACTTAATGAGTTTGATTCCACGTTGTTTACAGAGATGTTCCTTTAGTATATCTATCTTCTCCGAGTCCGTATTCACTTGAATGGCAACCTGCTCCAGTGGAATATATACATCAAGTGGAATGCCGAATAACCTATCAGAGCCAAGTTCAACTTTCAATCCTTTCAAATTGGCATAATAACTGATTGCAAGAGCCGGGAACAATGACCTATATTCCTGTTCGCACTCTCTGCACCCTTTGCCAAGAACAGTACGCTCAACTATCTTCATACTCCAAGAGTGACCGTATCTGCATTTCCACCACGCTCTCTTTGCCGAATTTCTTGAAACTTCTGTCGGTTTTAACTTGTTTAATTCATAATCCCACTCAACAAGTGATTCTCTATCAGTTGTTGCAAGGTCATTGCATCCGGCAAGCACTGCCCTTTCTGCACACACGGGGCATATCGTTCCTTTCACACGGGCATTGATAACTGATTTCCACTCGCTACCGCATTTACCGCATCTCCACCAGACATTTTTTCTCGACTTTGCATTGACCTCATTCGGTTTCAGAGGAAAATTCTTCTCTGACCATTCCTCGGCTATCTGTGGGTGTGTACTTTTCAGGTCATTCTTTCCTTTTATGAATGTATATCCACTGCAACAAGGGCATTTACTACCACCTGAGCGTGTAGAGATAAGCGTATTCCATTCATAACCGCAGGTTCTGCACTTCCACCAAGCCTTGCTGTTTGCAAACGCCATAACTTCGGTAGGCTTCTTTTCATTCTTATCAGACCATTCAGAAGCCAATTCCGGCTTCAATGTACTTAAATCATTAATGCCCGTGACTACTCTTGCACCTGAACATATCGGGCATTTCTCGCCGTTGGAACGAGCCTTTACGCTTGTTTCCCACTCGTGACCGCAAGCACCTTTCCACCATACTTTCTTATTCGAGCCGAAAGTTATGCTGTCCGGTGTCAGCGGTAAATTCCTATCCGACCACTCGGCAACTAATTCGGGATGTACTGCCGATAAACTGTTACTCATATCAAAACCTCCACTTCCTCTGTGATTAGAGTATATGAGGTTTTGGCTTTTACTTGTAGTTTGCGAATATCTGTATAAATAGAAAAAGCCCTTTGAGAAAAGATTTCTCCTCTCTCAAAGGGCTTGAATGCATTAGTTTATAGGTTTCTTTGAAAAATCACCATATCCACCAACCTGACGCCACATTCAAATATTGGGTGGTCATAATAATCTGTAAAAAAGTTCGGTATGATATAAGAACGAACAAAACCGCACTTTTCATAGAATGGAACTGTCAAAGGACTATCGCCGGTTCCGACCTGTAAAACGGAATATTTGTCGGCATACTCTTTAACAATAAAATCTATCAAGGCTTTGGCATAGCCTTTACCTTGATATTCTGGAACGGTCGCAATATTCTTTATTTCAAGAATACCGTTGCCCTCATCCGTAACAACACATTCAGCTTTCACACCGTTATCATTAAGCACATACATAGTGCCTCTTTCAAGATAGCGGTCTATCATATTTTCCTGTTCATCTGCCAATAGCAGTAATGAAAGGATTTGCTTTTTATTTTCTTTGATTTCCCGAATCTTCATAATTAGCCACTCTGTTAAATTTCATTTTAGACTTTTATCATACTTTTGAAAATGGGCAATCCCGATTGGGACTGCCCATATATTTTGAAAATTATGCGATTTTTAAGACTCTGCACCGTTTCAAGCACCATTTGGTGTAAATTTGGTGTATTTGTGTATTTTCAGAGCTTTTTCACAAATGAAGTACATCCCGTTTTGTAGGGTAAAACGGTACTTCTTAATAGAGCTTTGCACCTGCGGGGATATGGTTATCTACCATGAGGAGGTGGAGCTTTTCTTCGCCTTCTTCTTCGTGAACTGCGCTGAGGAGCATACCGCAGGAGTCAATGCCCATCATTGCTCTCGGCGGAAGATTTGTGATAGCGATAAGAGTCTTTCCAACCAGCTCTTCAGGCTCATAATAAGCGTGGATACCGCTTAAAATTGTACGGTCTGTGCCTGTGCCGTCATCAAGAGTGAACTGTAAAAGCTTCTTCGACTTCTTAACCGCCTCGCAAGCCTTGACCTTTACTGCACGGAAATCTGACTTTGAAAATGTTTCAAAATCAACATATTCTTCAAACAAAGGCTCAACCTTCACCTTTGAAAAATCAATCTTTTCTTCAACAACAGCGTCCTTTGTTTTCGGAATGCCTGACGGCTTCTTGTCGGAATCCAAGCTCTTCATTGTCGGGATTTTTGTTTCGGTTCTCTCATTTGCGGAAATAAGTTGTTCTAACGGGCATTAGAGCCGTTTGAATAGGCTTAAAAACAACTTTTTCGGACTCGTTTACAGCAATTTGGCACTCAAATGATGTATGTTTTGATGTAAATGATGTAAGTCGAACTATGAAACCCGGCAATTCTCCACTGATACTTATTATATTCATCTGCTGCCTGAAAGTCAACCCGCAAGCCACCCCCATTATAAATGTATATAAAATAAAGAGAGCATACTTTCCGAAACGGATTGTATGCTCTCTGCCTATTCGATTGTTACTGTGCCTTGAAATAATTATCAAGTCCTTTGAACTCTGATGTTTTCAATTCTTTAGTAACATCGGTGTAGATATTCAGCGTGGTTGAAATATCCGTATGTCCGAGTGCGTCCTGAATGACCTTTATATTTACTCCGGCTTCGCACATTCTCGTTGTGAATGTATGTCTGAGTGAATGGCAACTAAAATGGGGCAAAAGTACTTCGGGTTCTTCTGACTTTTCAAACTGCTCATCGTTGCAGTCACGAATAATACGGCGGATTGCTTTATTCAAGGTTGCTTGGTGCTGTGCCTGTCCAAAACGATTGATAAAGATGAAGTCTGAGTATCCGTCTATCGTAACTTCGCAATGAATGTCCAAGTCTTTCTGTTTCTGCTTCTCAAGCTCAAATGCTTCTTTGACGAAATCAAGCATAGGTACTTGTCTCATACTTGCAGGAGTCTTAGTCGTATTCACATTGAAATAGCAGCCTTTTTTGCTTCCTTCGGTACGGTGGTCATAATATACAAGCGTATGATTTACATCAATCATTCCGCTTTCCATATCTATATCGCACCATCTCAAGCCTGTCACCTCGCCGACACGCAATCCCGTTCCTATCATAACCGCAAAAACGGGATACCAATGCTCGTAAACCGGATGTGTTTTAATGTAATCAAGGAACAAATCTTGCTCAGGTCTTGTCAAAGCTCGACGCTTCTCTGACTGGAAAGCGTGAGATTTTTTCAGTTCTCTCAGCACATTGTCCGAGGGATTGTTTCTGATATAGTCGTCATCAACCGCTATCTGCAATATTTGATGTAGGACAGTATGAATACTGTCAATCGTGGAGACTTTCAAATTCCTTTCATCGGCAAGGTAGTTGTAGTATTTCTTAACATCTGACTTTCTTAAAGTTGATACTCGTTTGTTACCAATAACAGGTCGTACAAAGGTGTTGTATAGATACTTGTAATTCTCAAGGGTATTGTTTTTCAACCCCCTTTTCAAATTGAGCCAAAGGTCAAACAAATCATTAACCGTGGTATATCGAGCTTCGGTTTTTATGCCGTCGCATTTATCTTTCAAGATATTCTTCTCTTTTTCACGCAGGTCAGCTAAGGTCTTGGCATATATAAAACGCCTTTTTAACTGTCCGTCCATCCAACTAAATTGATAAGTACCGTTTTTTCTCTGAACCTCTCCGGTTTTTAAGACTGTTCTTGATTTATCTTTTCGCTTTTCAGCCATTACTCCATCCCTCCTAAATTCTATTGTGTGTTTCCGTATATCTATCAAGTTTCTCTCTTATGATGTGGATTTTATTTCCCATCCATATTGCAAAGGGACAACCCGATGTGTTTGATAGCTCACGAAGCTTTCTTCGTGCAATGCCGGAATACTCCGAAGCTTCCTCAATCGTCAGCCATTGTCTTTCCCATATTGGAATTTCATTTGTTTTTGAAGTAAGCTTCTCTTGATATGCCTTTACTTCACGATTCAATGTTTCATCCTCATTCGACAAAATCAAGTTTTGCAATGTATTCATCAAAAGCCCTCCTTTTTATCAGTCTGCGATGTCCTAAACGAAGGACGAACGGACAATCATTTTGATTTATCATTTTCAAAAGTCCTGCTCTGCTTATACCCGAATACTCAACAGCTTCATCTATCGTCAGGTTTGCTTTATACCGTATCGGCACATCAAACCCCTGACCGACTGTCTTTCTTGTATCGTCCATTTTTCAAGCACCTCCTTGCGGTTATATCGAATACATTTCAGCGAGATACTTATCCAATATCTCACGCTTGATTAGTCGTTTTGCTCCATTCCAAAGAACAAACGGACAGTATTCAGAGTCTGACATTTCCCTTAATTTCTGCGAGCCGATACCGCTATAAGCTGCGGCTTCTTCTACCGTCAGGTTTGTTTTATGCCATATCGGCACATCAAATTTTGTATCTGCCATTTCTGACGCACCTCCTTGTTTTTGATATTCATATCATAATTCAAAGTTGGCGATAAGCCTATTATGCGAATAGACCTATCGCACACTTGACAATCAGACTATATGGAACTCATATTTTCAAGGTACTCATCGAGCTGCTGCCTTTTTATTAAACGCTTTGTTCCGTTCCAAAGAACAAACGGACAATCCTCGGATTCGGTCATCTTTCTCAGCTTCTTTACTCCGATACCGCAATAGGCTGCTGCTTCGTCTACCGTAAGATTTGTCTTTTTCCATATCGGAATACTAATCTTATTTTTCATAGCTTCCACTCTTACCCTTACGAACGGAACTTCTCTCGGTCACAACATAATCCCAACCGGCTTTATCGCATTTGTCGCAACGGTCTTTTTCCTTTGCGAACGGGTCAAGGCGATGCACGATATAATTAGGATTGTCAATATATTCGCTCAGGCACTTAGGGCAGAGGCAGCGGATATTTTCTTCCTTTTCTTTTTTATAAATCCAAAGTCCGAAAGTCTTTTTGAGCATTGTATTTATCCGTCTGATAAGTTGCTCATCATCAACTGTTCCGATATAGTCTTTCAAATCTTCTTTATTGACCGTCTGAACCTGCTCCAACAGCACCATTGACGGCTTCTTCAATCCGAAATCTTCACCAAGCAGAATGTGTGACGGCAAGTATCTTTTCTTGATAACGCTGGTAACGGCTGCTACGATAATAGTTGGTGCGTTCTTGTTGTAATCATCTGCCTGTATTACAAGCACCGGTCTTTCTCCGCTTTGAATTGAGCCGGTTCTGTTTCCGAAATCGTAGTAAAATAAATCTCCACGGCAAATTGTTCTTTCTTTCATATGTAAAACCTCACATTTTTTAGTTTTGAAGTGTCATTCGTGTCCGGAATTAAATAACCCCTTCACTCATTTGGACAAAGGGGGTCAAAATGCACACCCAAAATCAGAGGTTTCCATAATATTTTTTGAAATTCTTAATTGCAGCAGCTATGGATTTGTCTACGGCACTGTAATTTACACCTTCTTCTTGTGCAATTTTTCTTGAACTCAGCCCCAAAGGAACAACCTTACACAATCTTTCCTTTTGAATAGGTTTCATCATCTCCAAGACTTTTCTGACTTTTGCTATCTCCATTCGGCGGAGTTGCTCTTTTTCTATTTCAAGCTGTTCTTCTTCCGCTTGTTCAAAAGAGTCAGCGAAAGGCGTAATCAGTTCCCGGTGGAACTGTTCTGAAATATCATCTTCATATCCGTAAACATCAAGCGTCCTTTTTGCTCGCTTTTCGTATTTGTCATCGTTTCTATCTGACTCGTTTATCACTTCACCTTGAGCCATAGAAAGTAAAACAAAAGGCGTGTATCTTTTAATGATGTCGGGATATTTTTTCCGAAGCTCTTTTTCGGTAAGTTCGGTAACAACCGCCCACTTCTCTTTGCCTATATAATTTGTGTATTCATAACGCAAGTTTATGAGCTTGCAGTCCTTTGCAAATAATTCTTCCTGTTCGGTTAATGTAAGTTTTGTCATTGTCGTAATCTCCTTGAATTTGAATTTTTGAATATGGTTTGAAATCAAAAATTCGGAGATTACGGGTATTCGGCGATATACGCCAACCACTTATATGTCACGGTTTTGCTCCTTTCGGAGCGACAAAAAAGCCGGACACCAAGAACTTAGGATATTTCTATCCCGCAATTCTCAGCGTCCGGCAATTTGATGACTCAAGAGCTTTCGCTCAAGGACTCGTGGCTCGGTACATCTGTCCGATATTTAATTGTTCGCTCGATTATTTTACTCTTACTAATCTGTACTTTACATTGTCCCTGCGCAGAGAAAGGTCAACTTCTACTACTTTGTGGCAGTTTGGGCATTTCAATTCAATTACTCCGGTGGTCATAGTAACCTTATCAAAGATACGCCAACCGCAGTGCTTGCACCTTACGATTATCTTTTGCTCTAAGTTATTCATATGCTACATCCCTCCGGGTAAATATTGATAATGTCAAAAGGATTATCGAGGTATTCCTTTTTGAGCAATCCAAGTTGTTTCATTCTGATAGCCAATGCCTTTTTAGAACAGCCTAAAAAATCGGCAAGTGCTTCAAATCTCTTATATACTTCCGGCGAGTAAATCTTATTCAGACATTCGATTTTATCTCCAAGATTGAAAAGAAACATTCCTTGCTTGATAAGGTTTTCCGGTAATAAAATAGCTGCTCCAAGTGTATTTGCCTGCCATTCTTCCCAATCAGATATAGGCTTGTTTCTTTCGGAGTTTGCCTTGTAGTAATGTACTCCTGAAGATTTCTGCGTTACCCCGTAATCGTTCGGAAAGAGCGTTTTGAAAATTTGATGACTACCCTCGTGCATAAGGGTGAAGTTTTTTCTTCCTCTCAGCTTGTTATCAAAAGCCAAGTCTTTTTCTACAAGGACAGTCTTACCGTCTAAAAAGAAAAAAGCCTCATTATCGTCATCTTCAAGAACTTGTACTCCAAGCTCTGTAAAGGAAGTCATTCCGAGAATACTGCCGTCGTAAGATAAATGTTGATACTCGACCGTAAGTCCGAGAACCTTTTCTAACAGTAGTTCTGGGTCAATCCTATATATTTTTGTGTTACGGACATCGGGAAGTTCCATATACGCTTTAACATATTTGGCAGCTATGGCTTCGATGTCAAATCTCGATAAGTGCTTCAAATCACAAAACCTCCTATCATCAGGTTTTTGCTTCAACAAACCACTTCCCGTTTTCTTCATCAAACAGAAATGTGGGCTTGCCGCAAATCTGCACCGTGTAGCGAATACCGGTTCCGCCTACCTTGGTAGAAGCGGCTCTGCATTTTTGGATAACACGGTCTATTTCATATTTTTCACCATTTTCAAACTTGATGAAACAAGGACGAGCCGTTCCATCAGGTCTGTGTGTAACATTTACTTCAACATATACTTTTCGTCTTTCGGATTCCATTTTTATACCTCATAATTTCTCAAAGTCAAAACTAATCTTCCAAAATGCCGGTATCCTGTAATACTCTTGTCCGAAACCTTGTACTTAGGTCGTTCATCTCCGGCAGTATTGATGTAACAGGAAAGGCTTCCTTTCTTAAAACGCTTTTTTCTGTCAAAGAAAAGAAACATTCCCTCATATATCCCGTAATCGGTAAAATGGTTTCCGCCGTCCGCACGAAAGATAACAATATCTTCACTGCACCCCTGCATAAAACAAGCGGGCATTCTTACATAAGCCATAACCTCTTTTTCATCAATCACATTAAGACCTCCTTAACCCACCATACCTGTCGGCATAGTGATTTCGGCTTTTTCCGGTGGTAGCCGCAAGTTCTGACACAGAACTCCATTCCTTATGCTGTCCTTTCCGAAACGCCTTCTGATTTCTTCAACACACTTTTCCATTCGCTCTAATTTGTCCTGCTTTGCGGCATCCATAAACATATCTATTTGACGGGGCGTGTCCTGTGGAATTAGATTTATGGCTTGTACCGTTACAGAACGGATAGGGTGAAGCCACCCATATCTCTTTTCAAAGAGTTGAAAAGCAGTCTTTGCAATAACCATCGGAGACTGTGTAGGAAGTGCTATCTTCGTTTGCCATTGCCTTGTATCAAGTGTATTGTCTCTAATATGAATTGCGACACCTTCCGCACTCAATCCGTGAACACGGAGTTTGTGTCCGATGTCTTGGGTCAATTCGAGAAACACGGGCCACACCTGCTCCGGTTTCTCTAAGTCTGCTACCGTAGTTATACCGTGTCCTACACTTTTAATCGGAGAAACAAAGTCTTTCTTTGCAACAAGGGAAAGGTCGTTGCCGTTAGCATAATTCCATAATGCGACTCCGTTTTTTCCTAACCTTTGGCGTAAGAATTCAGGGTCGGTATTAGCCAAATCCCCGATAGTTCGTATATAGTAGCTGTCAAGCACACGCTGCGTTGCCCGTCCTACACCGAGCAAATCAGCGGCAGGAAGTTTCCAAATTTGTTCTCTGAATGTATCCTTTGATATTACAGTAACTGCGTCCGGCTTTTTCATATCCGAACCGAGCTTCGCAAATATCTTATTAAAGGAAACACCAACAGAAATCGTTAATCCGAGTTCGAACTTCATTGTCTCACGAATTTCATTTGCCACCTTTTCCGGCGAGCCGAAAATCTTCTCTGTCCCACTAATATCCAACCAACACTCATCCATACCATATGGTTCAACTTGGTCTGTATATCGCTCATATACGCTTCTTGCAAGCTTTGAGTATTTTATGTACTCCTCATAATGTGGCGGTACTACTACCAAATCTTTGCACTTCTGTTTGGATTGCCATACTGCATCGCCCGTTTTGACATCAAATGCTTTTGCCTTGTAATTCTTCGCAAGCACAATACCGTGTCGTTCTTCGACCGAACCGCAAACAGCAATAGGATACTTCTTTAATGTGGGGTCGAGCATACATTCAACGCTGGCATAAAAATTATTCATATCGCAATGAAGTATGTTTCGCATTATTTCAGAACCCCCTTGACTTTTCAGGAAGTTTAATGTAAACTATATGTAGTTCAACTTCCTGTTTCTTATTATACGCAGTTCAAGTACAAATGTCAAGAGGTAACAAGAAGTTAAACTACAAATTCTTAATTAAGGAGTGAACGCAAAGATGACATTCGGTGAAAAAGTCAAAGCCGGAAGGACTAAACTCGGTCTTACTCAGGAAGAGTTGGCTAATAAAATAGGCGTTACCGTTCGTGTAATCTGTTCTTATGAAAAAGATAAATCCCGTCCGAGAGGAATGGAAAGATATAAAGCATTGGCAGAAGCCCTCGGCGAAAATGTAAACTATCTGCTTTCGGAAGATGACGCATTTATCGCTGAGGTTGAAGATAAATATGGACGCAGAGGGGCAAAGCAGGCTCAGGAATTACTTGCAGAAGTAACCGGTCTGTTTGCCGGCGGCGAATTGGCAGACGAAGATATGCGTGAGATGGTTGACGCTATTCAGGAAGCATATCTTATTGCCAAAAAGAACAATAAAAAATACACCCCGAAGAAATATCGCAAAGACGAGCAATCCTCGAAGTGAAACTAAGTCCGCTTTATGGGACAGTATTTAGTTTATACTTTATTATAGGGTAAATATCAGGTACAATTATCCTACAAGGAGGTGAGCCGAATTGGGATATTACACTACGGCTGAGATTGTAAAAATCGTAAACAGGCTCATTGACCGCTGTGGCACTCGCAACCCTTACCGGGTGGCAAAAGAGCTTGGCATAAATATCATCTATCGGAACTTCGACAAACAGCGTGGAGCATATAAGGTCATATTAAAGAACCGCTTCATCTTTCTCAAAAACGGTATGCACCCTGTCGTGGAACAGATAGTACTGTGGCACGAAATCGGTCACGATATTCTTCATAGACAAGAAGCTGTTGCGGCAGGTGGTTTCAAAGAATTTAATATATTCGATATGCGAGAAAACCGTATGGAGTATGAAGCAAATATCTTTGCTTCTCAGGCTTTTCGCTGCCTGATGACACCATTTTGGAGTACATTGAAAACGGCTACGACATTCAGCAAATTGCACGAGCAATGAGTTCTGACATCAACCTGATTGCTTTGAAAGTAGATACGCTCATAGCGCAAGGCTACCAACTTCGGAAGCAAGACCACCGAAACGACTTTCTTAAATACAATCATAAAATATAAGACCGTCAAGTCTCATTTGAGATCTGACGGTCATTTTTATGTCCTTAAATTCCGCTCTTTCTTGGGAACAGCGTAAGGTTGGGGATTTGCTCATAGAGCGTAATCAACAAGCACCAATGAGCGACGAATATCCCCTTATGGCATTCATAGCAAATGAAGGTGTTGCCCCTAAAGGTGAGCGTTATGACCGAAGTGCCTTAGTTACGGACACGGTAAACAAGCTGTATAAGAAAACAGAGAAAGGCGATTTCATATATAGCTCTAACAACCTCGAAACCGGCTCAATAGGTCTGAATAAGTACGGAAAAGCCTGCATTTCACCGGTATATAGCATTTTTGAGCCTACTGGAATTGCTGACTCGGATTTTTTGGGAAGAAGATTAGTCAGAAAAGACTTTATAAATGCTATGGTCAAATGGCGTCAAGGTGTTATCTATGGACAATGGCGAATACACGAGTCTGATTTTCTGAAAATTGAAATACCTGTACCTTCAGTCGAGGAACAACGGAAGATCGGTGCTTATTTAGACCAACTCGACAACCTTATCACCCTTCATCAGCGTAAGTTTGAAAAGTTGACGAATGTGAAAAAGTCGATGCTCGAAAAGATGTTCCCTCAAAATGGCAGCAGTTACCCCGAAATTCGCTTTAAGGGATTTACTGACCCTTGGGAACAGCGTAAGTTGTCTGAAATGTGCGGTACTTTTGAGTATGGACTTAACGCAGCCGCTAAGGAGTTTGACGGAAAAAACAAATACATCAGAATCACGGATATTGATGATGCCAGCAGAGAGTTCTTGCTTTCTGATCTTTCGTCCCCTGATATTTGCCTTGATGGTATGTCGAAATATCTACTCTCAAGCGGAGATATTGTCTTTGCACGAACTGGTGCAAGTGTCGGAAAAACCTACATTTACAGGGAAAACGACGGCATTGTGTACTTTGCAGGTTTCCTTATTCGGGCAAAAGTCAATCAGGACAATGATGCAGAATTTGTTTTTCAAAGCACCCTTTCGCCAAGCTATGAGAAGTATATTCGTATTACCTCGCAGCGATCTGGACAGCCGGGTGTAAACGCACAAGAGTATGGTGAGTACGACTTGTTTGCCCCGTCAAAAGAGGAACAGCAAAGAATTGGACACTTCCTGCGAGGTATTGACAACCTTATCACCCTTCATCAGCGTGAGTTGGAAAAGCTCCAAAATATCAAGAAATCTATGCTTGAAAAGATGTTCGTGTGACATCAATTTAGCAGGAAGGAGGAAATCGAATGACATTCCAAAAAGAAGCGGACTTTGAGGAAGCCCTGATTAAAGTCTTGGCGGATAAAGGCTGGGAAAAAGAAGTTATCAAGAACCCAACCGAGCAAGACCTCATCCGAAATTGGGCAAAGATCCTGTATGATAACAACCGTGGAATTGACCGCTTGAATAACTATCCTCTTACGGATGGCGAAATGCAGCAGATCATCGAGCAGATCACGGAACTTAGAACCCCGTTGAAACTCAATGGCTTTATCAACGGAAAAACTGTGTCCATCAAGCGTGATAACCCTGATGATAAGCTCCATTTTGGCACTGAAATCAGCTTGAAAATATATGATCGCAGGGAAATCGCCGCTGGACAGAGCCGGTATCAGATCGTACAGCAACCAGTCTTTCCGAGCAAGTCAAAAATGCTGAATGATCGTCGTGGCGATTTGATGCTGCTCATCAATGGTATGCCGGTCATACATATTGAGCTGAAGCGCAGCGGTGTCCCCGTCAGTCAAGCATATAATCAGATTGAGAAATACTCATTTGAGGGCGTTTTTACCGGATTGTTCTCGCTCGTTCAGGTGTTTGTTGCAATGAACCCTGAAGAAACTCGTTATTTTGCGAATCCCGGACCTGACGGAAAGTTCAATACGGATTACTATTTCCATTGGGCTGACTTCAATAATGAGCCTATCAACGATTGGAAAGCTATCGCCTCCTCGCTGCTGTCCATCCCTATGGCGCACCAGCTCATTGGTTTTTATACTGTTGCCGACAATGCTGACGGTGTTCTGAAGGTAATGCGAAGCTACCAGTATTACGCAGCCAGCGCAATTTCCGATGTTGTGTCTAAAACGAAGTGGGATAGCGGTAAGCAGCGTGGCGGCTACATTTGGCACACTACCGGCTCAGGTAAGACGATGACGAGCTTTAAGTCTGCTCAGTTGATTGCAAACTCCAATGATGCTGATAAGGTTATTTTCCTTACCGACCGTATTGAGTTAGGAACGCAGTCGCTCAAGGAATATCGGGCATTTGCGGACGAGAACGAAACCGTGCAGGCAACAGAGAACACATATGTCCTTTTGACTAAGCTGAAAAGCAACGCAACGGCAGATACCCTAATTGTTACCTCTATTCAGAAGATGAGCAATATCCGAGATGAGGACGGAGGACTTAATGCAAGCGATATTGAAATAATCAACGGCAAACGGCTTGTTTTTATTGTTGACGAGGCTCATCGTTCAACTTTTGGAGATATGCTATCCATCATCAAGGAAACATTTCCCAATGCCATCTTCTTTGGCTTTACCGGCACACCGGTGTTTGAGGAGAATGCAAAGAAAAACAATGCCCAAACAGATGTTTTTGGCAATGAACTCCATAGATATAGCATCGCTGATGGTATCAGGGATAAGAATGTGCTTGGATTTGACCCTTATAAAGTCCTGACTTTCCGTGATAAGGATGTCCGCAAGGTGGTTGCTTTGGAAAAAGCAAAAGCAGCAACCGAAGAAGAAGCAATCAGCAATCCCCAAAAGGCAAAAATATTCTATGAGTATATGGACTCATCCACCGTCAAGATGGCGGGCTTCTTGGGCGATGACGGAAAGTGGGTCAAGGGCATTGAAGATTATCTTCCAAAGACTCAGTACCTTTCCTCGGAGCATCAAAGCAAGGTTGTTGAGGATATTCAGGAAAATTGGCTTACCTTGAGCCACAACGGGAAATTCCACGCAATCTTTGCAACGAGCAGCATCCCCGAAGCAATAGACTACTATCGACTGCTGAAGGCTGCAATGCCGAAACTTAGGATCAGTTGCCTTTTTGACCCCAATATCAGCAATGAAGATGGTGACTACAAAGAATACAGAGGGCAGCCGATTGCTTTCTATAAAGAGCAAGGCTTAATCGAAATTCTTACTGACTATAATATGATGTTTGGTCAGGATTTTTCGATTGCTACACACGCTCGCTTCAAAAAAGACCTTTCTCTACGCCTTGCCCACAAAGAGCAATATAAGCGGGTCGAAAGAGAGCCTGAGAAGCAGCTCGACCTCCTGATTGTAGTGGATCAGATGCTTACCGGCTTTGACTCTAAGTGGGTCAACACGCTGTATATGGACAAGATACTGGAGTATGAGAACATCATTCAGGCATTTTCCAGAACCAACAGACTTTTCGGACCCGATAAGCCTTTTGGCATCATCAGATATTATCGCAAGCCGCATACGATGGAGCAGAATGTGAGCAAAGCTGTTAAGCTCTATTCCGGCGATAGACCGATAGGTCTGTTCGTTGAAAAACTGTCTTACAACCTCGGAAAGCTCAACGCTGTGTTTGATGATATTGCCTATTTGTTCAAGAATGCTGGTATCCCTGACTTTGAAAAGCTGCCTGCGGACGGAACCGTAAGAGCTAAGTTCGCCTCGCTGTTTAGAGATTTCAACGGATACCTTGAAGCTGCTAAAATCCAAGGATTTAGGTGGGACAAACACACCTACTCATTCAAGGACGAGGAAAGCGGTAATTCGATTGAAATTACAATGGAGTTCGATGAGAACGCATTTTTGATTTTGGCACAGCGTTATAAAGAGCTTTCCGCTGCTTCTCCCGATGATCCCGGATCACAAGACATAGATATACCATACGATCTTGTTGGATACCTGACTGAAATTGACACAGGGGTTATTGATGCCGATTATATGAACAGTCGTTTCGATAAGTACCTCAAATTGATTCGACAGGAAGGTTCTTCCGAGGAATCTATTGAGCAAGCAAAGGCAGAACTTCACAAGACTTTTGCTGCCCTAACGCAAGAGGAGCAGAAATACGCAAATATCTTTCTGCACGACATTGAGCGAGGCGATGTCATTGCCGAGGACGGAAAAACGCTTCGTGACTACATCACGGAGTATCAGTTTAGAGCAAAAGATGACCAAATTCACCGTTTTGCAACCATCTTCGGTCTTGATGAGGATAAACTCAGGAATATGATGGGGCTTAACCTGAATGAAGCGACTATCAATGAGTTTGGCAGGTTTGACGAGCTGAAAAAGAGCGTTGATAAGACCAAAGCAAAAGCGTTCTTTGAAGCATATGAACAAACCAAGTTGATTCCACCCAAGGTCAATATGAAAACGGATCAGCTTTTGCGGCAGTTTATTCTTACCGGTGGATTTGAGGTTGATATGCCGTAATGAGTGCCATCACCGCTAAAGCAAGCCGAAAAATGAAAAAATATGCGGTCTTAACAAGAGAGCCAAGGTGTTTCCTTGGCTCTTTTGATTTTTCTTGGGAACAGCGTAAGCTCGGAGAACTTGCGTTATTCAATCCTAAAGATGAGCTGCCTCAAACATTTGAATATGTCGATTTGGAGTCTGTTGTTGGCACAGAGATGTTGTCGCATAGGACTGAGGTAAAGTCATCTGCTCCATCAAGAGCACAGCGACTTGCTCACACCGGGGATCTATTCTATCAGACTGTGCGTCCATATCAAAAGAACAATTATCTTTTTGAAAAACCCGATAATAACTATGTTTTTTCGACTGGATACGCACAAATGCGTCCCTATGTTGACGGGTATTTTCTGCTCAGCCTTCTTCAGAGCGAACGCTTCGTAAAGGTTGTTTTGGATAACTGCACAGGAACAAGTTATCCAGCAATAAATGCGAATGATTTGGCTGAGATTGAGGTGGCTGCACCATCGGATGAGAGCGAGGCACAAAGGATTGGCACAATATTTCGTAGCATAGACAACCTTATCACCCTTCATCAGCGTAAATGTGCATTATTATTCAGTCCTTTTCAGGCTCTTATCTCTATGATGTTCACCACTTCAACATTTTCTTGGGAACAGCGTAAGGTTGGCGATTTGCTCATAGAGCGTAACCAGCAAGCACCAATGAGCGACGAATATCCTCTTATGGCATTCATAGCAAATGAAGGTGTTGCCCCTAAAGGTGAGCGTTATGACC
>ERZ779956.777-NODE-777-length-16203-cov-1.976406_pt1 | contig 16203 bp, 17 predicted proteins | sample MGYA00511940_ERZ779956 | MGnify/ENA primary metagenome ERZ779956 (study PRJEB29588, sample SAMEA2154992) | human gut metagenome | biome: human gut; feature: human-associated habitat; material: faeces | place: Denmark | collected 2008/2010 ...
AAAAAGAATATATTTTCGATGTATCATGAAAGGGGTTCTGTTTATACCATACGTGTTAACAAAGATAATCCATATAATGGAGTTATGGGAAATGAACAGACCATATATATGATTCTGAGTATTGTGTGGTTTGCACTTGTTGGCTTTTACATAATGTTATTGGCATTGGAAAGGCTTATGTAAGTGTCAATTGAGAGTGAACTTAAATTGTGAGTATATAATATGGAGGAATTAAGAAATGAAAGTTATAAAGAATATGCTGTTAGAAATAGTAACATTAATTTTGATGATGATAAACCTATATATGTTTTTTATTCAGAGTGGAATTGCAAGGATTCAGCAGACCACACAGGAAGAGTTTGATGCTTTTTGGAGAACACTTTCGATTCTGAGTTTGATTATTCTGATAATCCTTGTTGTGGTATATATTGTAAGCGTTAAAGTATTTAAAAGAACAATTGGAAAAACACTTTTAGGAGTAGTTATTCTTCTTGCTGTGAATGTGATTATACTGGTACTTACAAATGCAACAACGGTTCTTATTTTTTTAGCAGCTGTTTTATACATAGTATATCTGGTTCAGACAATTGTTAATATCAGGAAATTTTAAGCTTTTGTGCTTGACGGCAGATAAACATAGTGCTATTATAGGTGGCAGTTAAATATTTAAAGTCGATGATCAAAAGAGTACTTTCGGAAGGTACATCACAGAGAGCTGGCGGTGGTGGAATGTCAGCATGGAGAGCCGTAAGGAATGGGTTTGTGAGATGCGTAGATGAATTAGCAGTAGTTTACGACGCGGCCTCGCGTTACAGGGGAAGGATATATTAATTGTATCTGATAATGAGTTGAGCATACAGGTGGCATATCCGGTAAGGAGTGTCACCTTTTTTATTAATATTACAAGTATGTTCATAAATAAGGGTGGCACCACGGTAATTCGTCCCTGACAGGAATCTGCAATATGCAGGTTCCTGTCAGGGACATTTTTTGTAAGCAGCAGACGCCAGTAATGAACAACGAAGGACAGGGAGGAACTATGAAACGAAGATTAAGAGCTTATAAGAAGACGGTAAGTATCGTTAATGAGAAAGCTATTGAACTATACAAAGGACTTGGAATTGAAAAGAAGGGATTTCTTCTTGAAGGAACTGACAAGGAAAGCGGACAGTATACTTTTATGGGAGTTGAACCGAATGAGATAATCCAATCAGATAAAGACAGCCTTGTTATTACAAGAAAAGATGGAAGCAGAGAGGTAAGAGAGGGCAATCCTCTTATAAGACTTAAAGAGTATTTTGATGAATTCGAGATAGTAAAGGATCCGGGAGAACTTGATTTCATCGGAGGTCTTGTTGGAAGCCTTGGATATGATTATATAAGATACACAGAAGTCCTTCCTGATGATAATCCTGATGAGATAGGAATTGAGACAATACAGCTTATGCTTGCAGACAAGTTCATTGCTATCAATCATACAGCAGAAACATTCACAGCAGTAGTGCTTGGAGAGGATTCAGAGGAAGGCAGGATTAAGGCTTTAAAGGAAGCGGAGGAGCTTATAAAGACTGCAAGAGAGGGTGTAGATAAGTTTAAGGATGATAAGCCTGATATGTCACTTGATGGTGTAATATTGAAAAAATCGGACACGCTTGAACAATATAGCAAGAAGGTTAATAAGATTAAGAATTACATAAAAGAAGGTCATATATTCCAGACTGTTCTTTCACAGAGATGGACAATAAAGACGGGACAGAGCGGTTTTAATCTCTATGAAAAATTAAGAGAACTTAATCCTTCACCATATATGTATTACTTTAATTTCGGAGATTTTGAGATAATCGGAAGTTCACCGGAAATGATTGTAAAGCAGTCAGACAATAAAGTATATACATGTCCTATAGCGGGCACAAGAAAAAGAGGAGCAACAAAGGAACAGGATATTGCTTTAGAGGAAGAACTTCTTGCAGATGAGAAAGAGAGAGCAGAGCATGTAATGTTAGTTGACCTTGCACGTAACGATATGGGTAGGATAAGTGAGATAGGAACAGTCAAGGTTGACCAGTTCATGAATATCCAGAGATATTCACATGTTATGCATATTGTTTCACTTGTTGAGGGAAGAAAGAATGGAGAATATCATCCACTTGACCTCGTATCATCATTTCTTCCAGCAGGTACATTAAGCGGCGCACCTAAGATAAGAGCAATGGAAATCATAGATGAGCTTGAGACAGTAAGAAGAGGCCTGTATGGAGGAGCTACAGGATACCTTGATTTTGGCGGTAATATGAACTTCTGCATTACAATCAGGACTATGATTAAGAAAGGCGATAAGGTATATCTTCAGGCAGGTGCAGGAATTGTTGCTGATTCAAAGCCTGAGATGGAATATCAGGAGTGCTGCAATAAAGTAATGGCACTTGCAAAGACACTTGTTAAGGAGGAACATTTATGATTCTGCTGATTGATAATTATGACTCATTTACATATAACCTGTATCAGTTTATTGGAATATTTAACAGTGATATTAAGGTTGTAAGAAACGATAAGATAACAATTGATGAGATAGAGGAGCTTGACCCTGAATCAATAGTTGTATCTCCTGGTCCTAAGAGCCCTAAAGATGCTGGAATATGTGTTGATGTAATAAAACATTTTACAGGAAAGAAGCCGATACTTGGCATATGCTTAGGACATCAGTGCATAGGAGAAGCATTTGGCGCGACTGTTTCTTATGCAAAATGTATCATGCATGGTAAACAGTCTGAAATATACCATGATGGAACAGGAATATTTACCGGACTTGATTCACCAGTAAAGGTTGCAAGATATCATTCACTCGCTATAATTGAAAAGACTTTGCCCGACTGCCTGGAGATTATTGCCAAGACACAGGATGGAGAAATAATGGCTGTAAAACATAAGGATTATCCGGTGGTCGGATTGCAGTTCCATCCGGAGTCAATATATACAGAGCATGGCAAGAGAATGATTGAAAATTTCGTTAATGGGGTGATTTAATGATATTAGATGTTATTGTAGAGGATAAGTTAAAAAGACTTCCAGAACACAAGAAAAGAATCAGCGAAGAAGAGATGACAAGACTTGCGATTGAGAGCCAGAGAGTGTCACACAGCTTCTATGATGCACTTGCAAAGGACGGTCTTTCAATTATAAGTGAGTTCAAGAAAGCATCACCAAGTCATGGTAATATGAACAATAAGATTACTCTGGAAGAAAGGATAAAACAGTACGGCGAAAGCGCAGATGCTATTTCATGTCTTACAGAGGAAGACCATTTTAAGGGAAGTACAGAATATCTTAAGCAGATAAGACAGATGACAGACCTTCCGATTATCAGAAAGGATTTCATAATTGATCCATATCAGGTGTATGAAGCAAAGGTAATAGGAGCGGATGCAGTTCTTCTCATTGCTGCTATTCTTGATGACAGTAGATTTAAAGAACTATATGACCTTGCTTACAGTTTAGGACTTGATGTTTTATGTGAGGTTCATAACGAAGAGGAAATGCAGAGAATGCTGAATCTTGATGTGAAGATTATAGGAATTAACAACCGTAATCTTAAGACATTTGAGGTTGACCTTGATACTACGAAAAAACTTGCAGATATGGTTACACCAGAGATGAGAAAAGCTGGAAAACTGCTTGTATCAGAAAGCGGTGTTGCGGATACAGACGATATTAAGGTGCTGGCAAAGAGTGGAGCAGATGCACTTCTTATAGGAACAGTGCTTATGGAAGCACCGAAGCCGGAAGAATTAATATCAGAGTTTAAAGAGGTATATAATGCTGAAAGAAAATGATTCTTTAGTACAGGTTAAGATATGCGGACTTACAAGTATGGATGATGTACACATTATAGAAAAATATGGTGCAGATTATGCAGGTATGGTACTATATTATCCAAAAAGCAGACGCAATATTGACATTAATCTGGCAGCGGTGCTTGTTGCACAATTGAAGAAATCGGACATCAAGAGCGTTGCTGTTGTTGTGTCCCCCGATGTATCACAGCTTGAAGCAATACAGAATGCAGGATTTGATTATATACAGATTCACGGTGAATTAAGTGATGATGTGTATAATGCATGCAGTGTCAGGATTATAAGAGCCGTTAACATTAAGCATCAGTCAGAAGAAGATATATATCTGGAGACTAAGCGATGGCGAAGTCTGGATAAAATATATGGACTGCTATTTGATGCGGGAGTTCCGGGGAGCGGTAAGACATTCGACTGGGAAAGTCTTAAAAAAGCGGACTGCGGTAATAAAAAATTATTCCTTGCAGGAGGACTTACACCAGACAATGTAAAAGCTGCGATAGAAGCAGTAAGGTCTGATGTTGTTGATATAAGTTCGGGCGTTGAATATGATGATGTGTCCGTTAAAGGAAAAGATGAGAGTAAAGTTAAAGCATTTATACAGAATGCAAAATTTTAAGAAAAAGAGGTAAAGAGAAAATGGCAGGAAGCAAGTATTATGGACAGTTTGGAGGACAGTATGTTTCAGAGTCACTTATGAATACTCTGGCAGAGCTTGAGAAAGCATTTGATGAGGCAATAAGAGACCCTGAGTTCGCTAAGGATTATATTTATTATCTGCAGGAATATGTTGGAAGGGCAACTCCACTGTATTATGCAGAGAGAATAAGCAAGAAGTACGGAGCAGATATCTTCCTTAAGAGAGAAGATTTGAACCATACAGGAGCACATAAGATTAATAATGTTATCGGTCAGATTCTTCTTGCAAAGAGAATGGGCAAGACTAAGGTTATCGCTGAGACAGGTGCCGAACAGCTTGGCGTGGCAACAGCTACAGGCGCAGCACTTTTTGATATGGAGTGTACAGTTTTCATGGGTGCTGAGGATATCGAGAGACAGAAACTTAATGTATTCAGAATGGAAATGCTTGGAGCTAAGGTGCAGCCTGTAACAACAGGAAGTGCAACATTAAAGGATGCTACTAATGAAGCAATCAGAACATGGGCTGAAAAGGCAGAGGATACATTTTACATCATTGGTTCTGCTGTAGGACCACATCCATATCCTAAGATGGTTAAGGAATTCCAGAGAATTATCAGTACTGAGGCAAGAAAGCAGATTCTTGAAAAGACAGGAAAGCTTCCTGACGCAGTTGTTGCCTGTGTTGGCGGTGGCTCTAATTCAATCGGAATGTTTGCTGATTTCATTAATGATAAAGACGTTGACCTTATCGGTGTTGAGGCAGGAGGTCTTGGCATTGAGACAGGAAAGCATGCATCAGCAATGGCACTTGGACAGGTTGGTGTCCTTCACGGAATGAAGACATATCTTTTACAGGATGAAATCGGTAATATCCAGCTTGCACATTCAATCTCAGCTGGCCTTGATTATCCGGGTGTTGGTCCGGAACATGCTTATTTAAGAGATTCTGGAAGAGCAAAATATGTTTCTGTAACAGATAAAGAATGTATGGATGCACTTATGGAACTTTGCAGAATGGAAGGAATTATTCCGGCAATTGAAAGTGCTCATGCACTTGCACATGTGTTCAAGATGGCACAGGGTGAATATAAGGGTAAGACAATTATCATGTGTCTTTCAGGCCGTGGTGATAAGGATGTTAATACAGTTCAGAAATATCTTAACGGAGAGGAGACTAACAAGTAATGAATAGAATAGAAGAAAGACTAGCAGCACTTAAGGAAGAGGGCAAGAAAGCATTTATTACATATACAACAGCAGGACTTCCGGATTACGATACAACTAAGAAGATTATGTTTGCACAGGAGAAGGCAGGAATCGATATTATGGAAATAGGTGTTCCTTTCTCAGATCCTATCGCAGATGGCCCTGTAATTCAGGATGCATCTTTCAAAGCAATACAGAATGGAGCTTCACTTGAAGGCACATATACAATGATGGGTGAGGTAAGAAAAGCTGGTCTTAACAGCCCTGTTGTATTCATGCTTTACTATAATACTGTATATCATTATGGAGTTGAGAACTTCGTGAATAAATGTATAGAAAATGGTGTAGATGGACTTATCATTCCTGACCTTCCGTTTGAGGAGCAGGGCGAGATTAAGGGAGTTCTTGCAAAGAACGAGAATTCTCCAATTCTTATTCAGCTTGTATCTCCGGTATCTAAGGGCAGGATTCCAATGCTTTTAGAAAATGCAAGAGGTTTCGTATACTGCGTTTCACAGATGGGTGTTACAGGAAAGGGGGCTAACTTCCATTCACAGATAAGAGAATATCTTACAGAAGTTAAGAAAGAATCTAAGATTCCTGTTATGATGGGATTCGGAATAAGAACAGCAGCAGATGTTGCACCGCTTGAAGATATTATTGATGGTGCAATCGTTGGTTCACATTTTATCAAGCTTCTTGAAGCTAATAATTATTCAGAGGAAGCTGCCACAGATTATGTTGCAACATTTAAGAAGGAGCTTAATGCCTGATGGTACCGATATTAGCTAAGCAGGCGCTTGCGCGCAAATGTGAATTTTCTAATGCAAGAATGACTGGCAATTATGAATGTGCCTATGCTCTTGGAGTTGTGTCAGGGGCGTTGGCAATTCCTAAGGAGGAAAATGCTGCTAATCTTGTGGAATTGAAAAACAAAATAGAACCACAGTATAAAAAACTATCTTCAGAAAATGAACAGATAAAAAAATTGATTCTTTTGTTGTGTGATTATGAACCTTCTGATATATTTGATGAGCAGATGAGAGAACTTTATAATGAGGGTTATGAAGATAAATCAATAAATCTTACAATAAAATGAGGGCTGTTTATTAATTAAATTGCGAAAGCAGATGTTGACTTATATTTACTATTAGGGTATATTTACAAAAGTAACTGAAATTAAACGAAAGTAAGGTGTAATTTGTAATGACTGAGACAATCAACGTTGCTAACATTGATAAAGTACATAAGAATCCAATTGCTGAGCTTGTTCAGACTGCTTGTCAGTTTGAGAGTCATATTGATATTTCATCAGAAGGCAAGAATATTAATGCTAAAAGCTTAATGGGGATTATGGCATTTGGATTAAGAGACGGAATGTCTGTTACTATTTCAGCAGAAGGCAATGATGCAGATAAAGCTGTAGAAACAATCAAGAAGTTTCTTATTGGAGAGTAGTATTTTTATTAAGGAGGATGGAAACATGGCAAACAATGAAAAAAAGGATGGCAATGTATTTGGTGGTGCTGTAAAGACAGCAGAGGTAAAGGCAGCAGAAGCGAAGACAACTGTTAAGAAGACTGCTAAAAAAGCGGCAGCTAAGACAGAAACAGCCAAGAAGGCAGTTGAGACAGCAGCAGCTAAGGCTGAGACTAAGGTTGAAGCTAAAGTTGAAGAAGCTAAAGAGACTGTTAAGGAAGCAGCTAAGACTACAACAAAGAAAGTGGCAGCAAAGAAGACAGCAGTTAGGACTACAGCTAAGAAGGCTGTTGCCAAGAAAGAAGCTAAGACTGAGACGTTTATCCAGTACAACGATGAGCAGACAGATATGGATGCTGTTTTAAAGAGAGTTGAAGCTGATCTTAAGGCACAGAAGGTAGCAGCTAAAGATATTAAGTTATACATAAAGCCACAGGATGGAGCATGCTATTATGTTGCTGATGGAAAGGTTGCAGGAAGAGTAGATTTATTCTAATTAATAACAAGATTGATTTTGGAACGTCGTTTTGATGAGTGATTCATTGAAACGACGTTTTTTATTTATTATGTCATATGACAGATAGATTTTGTTTCGAATTTCCAGTAAAAATATACTTTGAAAAAATCTTAGAAATGTAATATAATATTAATAATTGATACGGATTTAACGAAGAATTGGAAGGAAGTACGGAGAGCATGTTTGAGATTGGTGATAAGGTAGTATACGGAGTTGTTGGAGTGTGCGAGGTTGAAAATATTGATACACCACCTATTAAGGGAATATCAGGGGATTATTATTTTCTTCAGCCGGTATTTGACAGCAAGGGAATTATATATTCACCCGTTGACAGCAACAAGGTTATGATAAGAGGCATTATGACTGTTAAGGAATGTGACAAGTTAAAGGAAAGAGCCAGAAATTGTAAGAAAGATGGAGAACTTTCAGAAAAGGTTACACCTATGCAGTATGATGAACATATGAAATCTCAGGATGCTTTAAAGCTTATGCATCTGATTCGTGCATTATATGTCATTAAGAATGAAAGAGCTAAGGATTTAAGAAAGATGAAATCAGCAGACAGCAGGATGCTGCTTGCGGCAAGGAAGCTTTTGTATGGTGAATTTGCAGCTGTTTATAACCAGACTTTTGATGAAGTTGCTGAAGAGATGGATGCATTTTTATCAGTGGATTAATTGGGCAGAATTAAGAACTATATAGGAATATTTGTATGAAAGATTTAACTAAGGGAAGTATAACTAAGCTTATATTCTGGTTTGCATTACCGGTTTTTATAGGCTCACTGCTTCAGATGACTTATAATCTTGTGGATACCAAGATTATAGGGTATGTATTAGGAGAAAGTTCACTGGCGGCTGTAGGGTCTACTAACTCAGTGAACACCCTTGTTATAGGCTTTTTACAGGGACTGACTAATGGATTTGCTGTTATTGCTGCACAGTTTTTTGGGGCAGGAGATACAGCTAATTTTAAGAGGACAGTTGCAGGTTCGTTCAAATATGGAATTATGATATCAGCAGGTCTGACAGTGGTTGTGCTGATATTTTTACGACCTCTTCTGAAAGTACTTAATACACCAGAGGATTTGTTAAAGGAAGCCTATGATTATATATTTATAATATTTGCAGGCATGACAATACTTATGCTTTACAATGTCTGTGCAGCCCTGTTAAGGTCGATAGGAGATTCATTTACTCCGCTTATTTTTTTAGGAATATCAGTAGTGCTTAACATTGGTGGAGACTTATTTTTCCTTAAGGTTATTCCAATGGGGGTAAGAGGTGCTGCAGTGGCAACAGTGCTTTCACAGTTTATTGCACTTATAGCCTGTCTTGTGTATTCACTTAAGAGATATGACATATTGTGGATTAGCAGGAAAGATTTTAAGACTGATGCCAGTCTGTGTGGAAAACTTATGTCAACAGGCTGTTCCATGGGCTTTATGAGCAGTCTTGTATCAATTGGCTCTGTTACATTGCAGAGTGCAATCAATTCATTTGGACAGGATATAATTCTTGCCCATACTACTGCAAGAAGATTATCAGAGCTTTTCATGATGATGTTCGGTGTGCTGGGAACTACGATGGCAACCTTTTGTGGACAGAATCTTGGAGCAGGAAAGTATGAAAGAATAAGAAAGGGCATATTAACATCTATTCTTATGGGATGGGTATGGTGTGTGTTATGTGTAATCACATCTTATACGATAGTTCCTGCATTTGTTAAAATGCTTATAAGTTCGGATAACAGAAATGTAATAGATACAGCAACGCTGTATTTAAGAGTTGACTCGCTGCTTTATTTTGTGACAGCGATGATAACTATAATAAGAAATTCACTGCAGGGAATAGGTGACAGGCTTACGCCTATCATATCAAGCGGGATTGAGCTTGCAGGGAAGGTTGTTATAACATTTACACTTGTTCCATTAATGGGATACTGGGGTGTTATAGTTTCAGAGCCTATAGTATGGGTTCTGATGGTTATTCCGCTTATTGTGCAGTTAATAAAGAATCCGGCATTTGCCAGAGGAAAGAATAATGGAGGATGATTTATGGCAGAGAATACCAAGAATGTTGAATTTAAGAATCCACATCCTGAGCTTCCTGTAAGGGAACCAATCCTTAAACTTGGAAAGATGGTTACTGACAGGGCAGCAATAAAGCTTGGATTGGAGAAGCTCACAGCAGATGACCCTGAGTACTGGGGACTTGCAGCAATCTGTACTGATGAGATGGCTGAGGTTGCATTAAAGATGGGAGTGCGTAAGCCAAAGACACTTCCTGAACTTGTTAAGATTACAGGTATGGATGAGAAGTATCTTGAGGAGCTTCTTAATAAGATGGCTTTTAATGGTGTAATCGAGTATAACTGGGAGAATCCAAAGCACGAGAAACAGTATGTGCTTCCTATGTTTGTTCCTGGAAGTGCGGAATTTGCCAATATGAATGATGCTGTCTTAGAGGAACATCCTGAGATGGGAAGATTCTTTGAGCGTATGAGCCGTATTCCTCTTGAGGGACTTACACATATGGTTCCACCAGGAGGTGCCGGAATCGGTATGCATGTCATTCCTGTACAGAAGGAAGTTGATATGTGTAATGAAGCCATCTCGCTTGAGAAGATTTCATACTGGCTTGATAAATACGAGGGCAAATATGCAGCAAGCCCATGTTCATGCCGTAAATCAAGAAAGACATTTGACGAGGGATGTGCAGATGATCCTGCTGACTGGTGTGTTGCTGTAGGTGATATGGCTGATTATGTCGTTGAGACTGGCAAAGGCGGAAGATACATCACTAAGGAAGAAGCGCTTGAGATTTTCAAGAAGGCAGAGGATAACGGATTTGTTCACCAGATAACTAATATTGATGGTGAAGATAAGATATTTGCTATATGTAACTGTAATGTTAATGTCTGTTATTCGCTCAGGACATCACAGCTTTTCAATACTCCTAATATGTCACGTTCAGCATATGTTGCACATGTTAACAAGCAGAACTGTGTTGCATGTGGACGTTGTGTTGAATACTGTCCTGCAGGTGCATTGTCTCTTGGACAGAAGCTTTGCAGAAAGGACGGCTCAGAGGTTACATATCCTAAGATGCCGCTTCCTTCAGAACAGAAGTGGGGCAGACACATGTGGTCAGAGGACTACAGGGACAAGAACAGAATCAATACACATGAGTCAGGAACTGCTCCATGTAAGACAGCCTGTCCAGCCCACATTGCTGTACAGGGCTATTTAAAGATGGCTGCACAGGGAAGATATCAGGATGCACTCGCTCTTATCAAGAAGAACAATCCACTTCCTGCAATATGTGGTTATGTCTGTAACAGGCGTTGTGAAGACGCATGTACAAGGGGAACTATTGATGAGTCAATTGCTATTGATGAAGTTAAGAAATATATAGCAATGTTAGATATCAATGCAGAAACAAGATATGTTCCAGAAAAGGTTGTTCCTGCAACTAAGGGATATTTTGACGAGAAGGTTGCGATTATAGGAGCAGGTCCGGCTGGTATTTCATGTGCATATTACCTTGCAGAGAAAGGCTATACTAATGTGACTGTATTCGAGAAGAATAAAGAACCGGGCGGTATGGTTGTATATGGTATTCCTTCATTTGTTATGGAGAAGAATATCGTACAGGCAGAGATAGATGTATTACGGGCTATGGGTGTTGAGATAAAATGTGGTGTTGAAGTAGGTAAGGATATCACAATCGCACAGCTTCGCGAACAGGGCTATAAAGCATTTTATGTTGCAGTTGGATGTCAGGGCGGTAGAAAGACTGGCGTTGCCGGAGAAGATGCTAAGGGAGTTATGACTGGCGTTGAGCTTCTCCATATAACAACTGATGATGAAAGCTATAAGCTTACAGGTGACACAGTAGTCATTGGCGGTGGTAATGTTGCCATTGATGTATCCAGAACATCAATACGTTGTGGTTCACATAAGGTTTCACAGGTATCTCTTGAGACAAGAGACATTATGCCAGCACTTCCAGAAGAGATTGAGACTGCTGAATCAGAAGGTATCAATATTATTGGTGGCTGGGGACCTAAAGAAATCCTTACAGAAGATGGCAAGGTTACAGGCATCGTATTTAAGAAATGTACTTCTGTTAAGGATGCAGATGGAAGATTCAATCCACAGTACGATGAGAATGAGACTATGACAATAGAATGCAGCAATGTGATAATGTCTGTCGGACAGGCAATTGAATGGGGCAGCCTTCTTGAGGGTACTAAGGTTGAATTCTGGCATGGTAATTATCCTGTTGCTGACAAGGTTACATATCAGACAGCAGAGCCGGATATCTTTGTCGGTGGTGATGTATATACAGGTCCTAAATTCGCTATTGATGCTATTGCGGCAGGTAAGCAGGGGGCTATATCTATTCACAGATATGTACAGCCACACAGCTCACTTACAATAGGCAGGGATCCTAACTATTATGTTGAACTTGATAAGGATGATTACAGCGTTGAGAAGTATGACAATACAGGCCGTCAGCGCCCAGCTAAGAAGTCAGGAGTTGATAAGCTGTCATTCAGAAGTGATGCAGGTGTATTCACAGAGGAACAGGTTAAGAAAGAAACTGCAAGATGCTTGGGCTGTGGTGCAACAATCGTTGATGAGAACCAGTGCGTAGGTTGTGGTATCTGTACAACAAAGTGTGAGTTTGATGCTATTCATCTTCAGAGAGACCTGCCAGAGTGTTCTACAATGAGAAGAAGTGAGGATAAGCTTAAGTACATTCTTCCATATGGTGCAAAGCAGGCAATCAAGATTAAATTCAAAAAGAAAAAGGACTAAAATGTATGCATGAATTAGGCGTAGTATTCCACATAATAGATGACCTCAAAGCAGTAGCTTCAGATAATGATGTTTCAAGCATATCTAAAGTTACAATTGAGCTTGGTGAAGTATCAGGAGTTGTAGAAGAATATCTTACAGACTGCTGGAAGTGGGCTTGCAAGAAAGAAGAACTTGTAAAGGACTGTGAGATGGAAGTCGAGATAATCCCGGGTATAACTTACTGCGAGGACTGCGGGGAAACTTATGAGACTGTGAAATACGCCAAAGTCTGTCCGAACTGTGGCAGTAAGCACACATATCTTATTCAGGGCAATGAATTTAATATTAAGCAGATTGAAGTTCCTGAATAAAATGCTTGCTTTTTTTTCTGTCAGATATTAAGATAGAAAAGAATTTTATATTTAAAGGCATTGAAAAAGAGAAGTACATATCCTTATCCGACAGAGAGAACCGTTCACTGGCTGGAAGATGGTTCAGGTAATAATGATATGGAAGGTAGCTTTGGAGCTGCATGGCTGAACGGTTGATTTAAGTAGGCTGTGACGTATTCCGCGTTAAGGAGTAATGAGGATTATCACAAGATAATTAAACAAAGGTGGTACCGCGTTAATAAGTTTATTTACGCCCTTTGCAGAGTATATGCCCTGCAAAGGGCTTTTTTGCGCGAGCAGCGATGAGAGAAGTCATGGAAAGTTCGCAGTCGTGCTTGCACGAACTGAGAACTTTGTATGGGTTCTCGAGGAGCGCCGCGACAATGCCAGAATGAAATTCTGGCATATGAGCTGCGAGCGCATAATTGGGAAAGAACCCGGAATGCAATATTAAAAAGGAGATTAATAATGAGCAAGGAATTGGAAAAGAATTATAATCCGTCTGAAATCGAAGACAGATTATATCACAAGTGGCTTGAAAAGAAGTATTTTCATGCAGAAGTAAACAGAGATAAGAAACCATTTACTATTGTTATGCCACCACCTAATATTACAGGTAAGCTGCATATGGGTCATGCGCTTGATAATACTATGCAGGATATTATCATCAGATTCAAGAGAATGCAGGGCTATGAAGCTCTCTGGATTCCTGGAACTGACCATGCTTCAATCTCAACTGAGGTTAAGGTTACTAATGCTCTTAAGGAAGAAGGAATTGACAAGCATGAGCTTGGAAGAGAGGGCTTCTTAAAGAGAACATGGGAATGGAAGAAGGAATATGGTGGAACTATCACAAGCCAGTTAAAGAAGATTGGTTCATCATGTGATTGGGACAGAGAGAGATTCACTATGGATGAAGGCTGTTCTAAGGCTGTTCAGGAAGTATTTATCAAGCTCTATGAGAAAGGACTTATATACAAGGGCTCAAGAATTGTTAACTGGTGTCCGGTATGTAATACTTCTATATCAGATGCAGAGGTTGGCAGGACATTTCTGGCATATCAACTATCCTGTAGTTGGAGAGCCGGGAAGATATGTTGAGATTGCAACAACAAGACCAGAGACATTACTTGGAGATTCAGCCCTGGCTGTTAATCCAGATGATGAAAGATACACAGACCTTGTTGGAAAGGAAGTTGAACTTCCACTTACAGACAGAACAATACCTATTATTGCAGACCCTTATGTTGATAAGGAATTTGGTACAGGTGTAGTTAAGATTACTCCAGCACATGACCCTAACGATTTTGAGGTTGGTAAGAGACATAATTTACCAGAGATTAACATTTTAAATGATGATGCTACAATTAATAATCTTGGCGGCAAGTATGCAGGCATGGACAGATATGAAGCAAGAAAGGCTATGGTAGCTGACCTTGATGCACTTGGACTTTTAGTAAGAGTTGAAGACCATACACACAATGTTGGTACTCATGACAGATGTAAGACAACTGTTGAGCCAATGATTAAGCAGCAGTGGTTCGTTAAGATGGACGAGCTTATCAAGCCTGCTGTTGAAGGCGTTAAGAATGGTGATATTGAACTTATCCCTGCTTCTATGGATAAGACATATTATAACTGGACAGACAATATCAGAGACTGGTGTATTTCAAGACAGCTTTGGTGGGGACACAGAATTCCTGCATACTATTGCAAGGATTGTGGAGAAATGACTGTTTCAAGAGATAAGGTATGCACATGCCCTAAGTGTGGAAGTGCTAATGTTGAACAGGATCCTGATACACTTGATACATGGTTCTCATCAGCATTATGGCCATTCTCAACACTTGGCTGGCCAGATAAGACACCTGAACTTGACTACTTCTATCCTACAGATGTGCTTGTAACAGGATATGATATTATATTCTTCTGGGTAATCAGAATGATATTCTCAGGCTATGAGCATATGGGCAGGAAGCCATTTGGCAAGGTATTATTCCACGGTCTTGTAAGAGATGACCAGGGAAGAAAGATGAGTAAGTCATTAGGAAATGGTATTGATCCGCTTGAGGTTATTGATAAATATGGTGCAGATGCATTAAGATACACTCTTATCACAGGAAATGCACCTGGTAATGATATGCGTTTCTACTGGGAGCGTGTAGAAGCCAGCCGTAACTTCGCAAACAAAGTATGGAACGCTTCCCGTTTCATCATGATGAACCTGGAAAAAGCAGAGGTTCCGTCCAAGATGCCAAAAGACAAACTGACACTGGCAGATAAATGGATTCTCTCCAAAGTCAATACCCTGGCAACCGAAGTAACGGACAACATGGACCGCTACGAGCTCGGTATCGCCGTACAGAAGGTTTACGACTTTATCTGGGAGGAATTCTGCGACTGGTACATCGAGACCGACGAGACGAAGGGCGCTGCACTGTGGACCTTAAAAACCGTTCTCGGCAATGCACTGAAACTGCTGCATCCGTTCATGCCGTTCATCACAGAGGAAATCTACTGCACGCTGAATCCGGAAGAGGATTCCATCATGATCGCTGCATGGCCGAAAGAGACCGAAGACTTTGCATACGCAGAGGATGAGGCAGCTGTTGAGATGATGAAAGAGGCCGTAAGAAGCATCCGTGGTGTACGCACCAGCATGAATGTACCGCCGTCAAAGAAAGCAAGCGTATTCGTTGTAACCGAAGATGCTGCTGTACAGGAAACCTTCAAAAATGGTGCTGTATTCTTCGGAACTCTGGCAGGAGCAAGCGAAGTTCACGTACAGGCAGACAAAGCCGGCATTGCAGATGACGCGGTATCTGCAGTGATCCCGCAGGCAACGATTTATATTCCGTTTGCCGAGCTGGTTGACCTGGAAAAAGAGATCGCCCGCCTTACGAAAGAGGAAGAGCGTCTGACAAAAGAAATCGCACGTTCCAACGGCATGCTTGGCAACCCGAACTTTATCAACAAAGCTCCGGAGGCAAAGGTTCAGGCAGAGAAAGAAAAACTGGCGAACTATCAGCAGATGATGGAGCAGGTTCAGACAAGATTGGAGCAGCTGAAAAAATAAATGAAAAAAGGAAAAAAACTGCATGGAAACAAGGAAACCGTAGTGAAAGTCTGCAACTGGCTCTCTTTGCCGCTGCAGGCCCTGGGATGCTGTATTCTGTATCTGGTGATTGAAGCATTTTCCCGCCATTCGCTTGCGGCAGCGTGGAGCTACATGGTGGAAAGCCCCTGGGTCTTTTTGTATAATGCATTTTTGATCTTCACTACTTTTATGGTAGGTTATCTGTTCCGCAGACG
>ERZ779956.783-NODE-783-length-16133-cov-4.283680_pt1 | contig 16133 bp, 8 predicted proteins | sample MGYA00511940_ERZ779956 | MGnify/ENA primary metagenome ERZ779956 (study PRJEB29588, sample SAMEA2154992) | human gut metagenome | biome: human gut; feature: human-associated habitat; material: faeces | place: Denmark | collected 2008/2010 ...
GGCCGCGACCGCAGGTTCCAGGCCATCCTTCCGTTGCGCGGTAAGGTGCTGAACGTGGAGAAGGCCATGGACCACAAGGTGTTCGATTCCGAACAGATCACCAACATTTTCCGCGCCCTGCGCGTGTCGATCGGCACGGAGGATGACCCCAAGGAAGCCAACCTGTCGAAACTCGCTTACCACAAGGTGATAATCATGACCGATGCCGATGTGGACGGTGCCCATATCGCCACACTGCTCATGACCCTCTTCTTCCGCCGCATGCGTCCCATTATAGAGCAGGGCTATCTCTATCTGGCCACTCCGCCGCTCTATAAATGCTCGAAAGGGAAGGTGGAGGAATATTGCTGGACCGAGCAGCAGCTGCAGGCTTTCATAGCCGAGCACGGCGAGAAAACCAAGGTGCAGCGCTATAAAGGTCTTGGTGAGATGAGCGATCAGGAGCTGCGCGACACCACCATGTCGCCCGAACACCGTCTGCTCAAGCAGGTGCAGATCAGCGATGCCGCCGAGGCCGACCGAATCTTCTCCATGCTCATGGGCGAGGATGTGGCGCCCCGCCGCGATTTCATCGAGGCCAACGCCAACTATGCAAACATCGACGCCTGATGTAAGGTGCTAAGTTATCATCCGCTGTGTGGTTGTTTCCCGGAGGGAAAGTCAACCACATGGCGTTTCTATTTGTTATCGCATCAAAGCCAACTCACATATGCCTAAGACCTCAACTAAAAAAACAGCCGCACAGCTGCGCGCGCAGATAGATGAATTCGTATCGCGCCAGGAAAACAACACGTTCAACTACAAGCAGGCAGCCGCAGCCATCGGTGCCACCACGCCGCAGGCGCAGCGCGGTGTGGCCATGATGCTGGTCGACATGGCTTTCGATGGCGAGATTGTGGAAGTGGAGCCCGGCCAGTACAAGGCGCTCCAGCGCAACAACGTGGCCTACGGCACATTTGTCCGCCGTTCAAACGGTAAGAACAGCGTTGTCACCGACGAGGACAACGAGGCTATTTTCGTGGCCGAACGCAATTCGATGCATGCCCTCAACGGCGACAGGGTGAAGGTGAATATTTCCGCGCACCGCCGCGGTCAGGAGCCCGAGGCGCAGGTAATCGAGATCGTAGAACCGAAGGACCAGGTGTTCATCGGCACCCTGCAGGTGGACAAGAGCATGGCTTTCCTGAAAACCGATTCCAAATTCCTTGCATGCGACATATTTATCCCCAAGGCCAAGCTGAAGGGGGGCAAGACCGGCGACAAGGCTATTGTCAAGATCACCGACTGGCCCGACGATGCCAAGAATCCGCGCGGCAGCGTGGTTGACATCCTGGGCAAGACCGGTGAGAACAACGCCGAGATTCATGCCATTCTGGCGGAGTACGGGCTGCCGTACAAATATCCCGCTGCCGTGGAGAAGGCCGCCGACAAGATTGATGCGGGCATTACCCCCGAGGAGATTGCCAGGCGTGAGGATTTCCGCGGTGTAACAACGTTCACCATCGACCCCAAGGACGCAAAAGACTTCGACGACGCGCTTTCCATCCGCCGTCTGCCCAACGGCCACTGGGAGGTGGGTGTGCACATCGCCGATGTAACCCACTACGTCACCCCCGGATCCATCATCGACCGAGAGGCGCAGAGCCGTGCCACATCCGTCTATCTCGTCGACCGTGTGGTGCCCATGCTCCCCGAGCATCTCTGCAACGGCATCTGCTCCCTCCGCCCCGAGGAGGAGAAGCTGGCTTTCTCATGTATTTTCGAGCTTGACGATAATTCAAACGTGCTCGACAGCCGCATATGCCGCACCGTCATAAAGAGCGACCGCCGCTTTGCCTATGAAGAGGCCCAGCAGGTGATCGAGACGGGCGAGGGAGACTTCGCTCAGGAACTGCTGGCACTCGACCGTCTGGCCAAACAGTTGCGTGCGCGCCGCTTTGAGAACGGTTCGGTTGATTTCGACCGTGAGGAAGTGCGCTTTGATATCGACGAGACGGGCCACCCCGTAGGCGTGTATTTCAAGGTGTCGCAGGATGCCAACAAGCTCATAGAGGAGTTCATGCTCCTTGCCAACCGCACCGTGGCGGCCACAATCGGAAAGGCGGAGAGCCGCCGCAAGGGGAAGGCGTTCGTGTATCGCGTTCACGACCAGCCCGACACAACCAAGCTGACCGATCTTGCGGGCATTGCCCGCACTTTCGGCTACCGCCTGAAGACCCAGGGTTCGGCCACCGAGATCAACCGCTCCATCAACAAGATGCTTCAGGACGTGAAGGGCAAAGGGGAGGAGAACTTCATCTCCATGCTTGCCATCCGGTCCATGGCAAAGGCCATCTATACAACCGAAAACATCGGCCACTACGGCCTTGGGTTCGACTATTACACCCACTTCACATCGCCCATACGCCGTTATCCCGACATGATGGTTCACCGCCTGCTCGAGCGCTATCTCGAGAAACTCGAGGAGCAGTGCAACCCCTCCTCGGCCATGGAGCAGCTTGCCGCCAATGCCGAGCGCTCCTCCATCAAGTACAAGCAGGTGGAATACATGGCCGACCACCTCGGCGAAGAGTTTGAGGGGATGATTTCGGGTGTGACCGAATGGGGTCTGTACGTTGAAATTTGTGAGAATAAGTGCGAGGGCCTTGTGCCGATGCGCGATCTGGCCGACGATTACTATGACTTCGACGAAAAGAACTACTGCCTGCGCGGACGCCGCCGCGGCAACGTGTACCGTCTGGGCGACATTGTGCGCGTGCGCGTGGCCAATACCAATCTCGATCGCAAGCAGCTTGATTTCGTTATAGTCGATCCTCTGGCGCCCACCCGTCCCGCGCAGGACGATATGGGCAACAAAGTGTCCGTGGCCCAGGCTCTGTCGGGGAAGAAAAACAAAGGAAACAAGGGCGCATCCAAGCGCGGCGACAAGAAGAAATTCAAGGCCGAGGAGCCGGAGGCTGCCGATACGACACGCCGTTCGCGGCATGAAAAGGCCAAGGCGGCTGCCAAAGCTGCTGCAGCAAAGAAAAATGCGCGAGAGCATCATGGTGCGCCGCGCCGCCGCCGGTGACGGTTGGGCTCGGTGCACACATGTTCTCTTCTGGCGCTGATGCCTAAACCGGACTTTCAAGCGGACTTTTACGGTCGGGCTGCAAGGGTTTCACCTTGCGGCCCGGCTTTTGTTTTGTGGCTTTCAGGTTGGCACGCCTTTTTGCTGTAAATTTTCCGGAGTTGCTTTGTGCGGCCCCTGACCGCAGGGTAGGGCGAAAATTTATTACGGCGGAATCACCCCTGGTGGCCAGTCCGACAATGTTCGTATCTGTGGCTGCCGCATTGCTGTCTGCTTCCCCGGCAGGTGCGATTTGCTCCTGTGTGGCGCCCGCGCGTTGCTTCTGCCTGCTGCATTGTGTTATTGCTGTGATCGTTACAATTAGGGCCAGCAGTGCTGCGAGCACTGCAAGCCCTCTGAATTCGCGGCGTGTCATTCCCATATGTGAAGTGGATTATGTATTTGTGGGTGAAATATTGGCCGGCAATCGGGTATGTGAGGTGAGAGAATGGTGAAATCGGCAAAAGAAAGGGTATGGACGCCGGTTACCAGAGGTTGAAGCGGAAGCCTGCCGAGGCTTCGAACGACAGGTTGTTGGCCATGAGCGTGTGCTCGCGGTCGTATATAAGGGCCATGTCCCAGTTTGCTATCCCGCCGAAGAACCATTTTGTCTTGTAGTTATATATTATGGAGAGGCGCATCTGGTTGCTCATGCCGAACGAGCTGCGTTCCTTCGAGGGGTCGTTGATGTAGCCCTTGCGCAGCCCAACGATAGGGGCTTCAAGGAATCCCACCACCCATCCGCGGTGGAACACCCAGTTGTAGGCATATCCCAGCTTGAACGCATAGTTGCGGTTCTTCACCATATAATAATAGCTCCAGGCCGGGGGCAGGTTGGGGCGGTCGGCCGGTTCGAGGTCCCAGAAGTCGAAGTTATACCTGTCGCCGGAGAACGACAGTCCGGCGAAGAACGAGCCCTGACTGCGCATCTGCAGCTTGCTGTAGTTGAAGGCCGCGGCCTGCGAATATTTCTTGTGGTTGAAGAAGTAGAACAGATTTATCCCCCACGAGCTGGTGTTTATCCCTTTGAAAGGGATGTCGACCTTGTGGGTCGACCCTTCATAGCCCATGCGCTTTATGGAGGTGCCGATGTCGTTGCTGATGGTGTAATATTCAAACGTGAACAGCGAGCAGCTGAACTGGAAGCGGAAGCGCTTGCGCGCACGCTCCCCGCCGTTGAAGTATTTCCCGATGTTCATGTCGTAGCCTGCCGACACCGCCATATAAGTAAGGTGGAATCCCAGTGTCGACGACGGGTTCGACAGCATCTCCATCTTGTAGCCGTCGTCAAGCCGGAAGTTGTAGAGGTCGCTCCACGAGTCCACCTTGACTTTGAGGTTGAACTTCTTGCCGGTTCCCTGCACGTAGAGCGAATCGTAGGTGTTGAAAAAGCGGTCGCCCCAGCGATAGGTGTTCACGCAGAAGCGCGGAAACTTTCCCCATGCGGCAATTGAATCGAGGTTCAGCCCGAATGCGCCCGCTTTTGCCGGAGCGAGCAGGGTGCAGAGCAGCAGCATGAGCATTGCCGGGCTCATGCGCAAGCGCCAGGGGGGTGAAGTGCGTCGTTGCTGCGTTGTCTCCATTCCGTTTCGGGCATTTCGGTAAGGCAAAGATAGCCAATTGCCGCGTGGCATCAAAATTTTGCGGACCCAATGTTCGGGCTTGATGTCGGTGATGTGCCGTTTGGGCCTCTTTTCCGGCAGTTTTGTCCGGTGCGAAAGCTTTAACACTTGTTGAAAGATGTGTTTTAACATTCTTTTGCTTTTATTGAAAATGAATAAAAATTCAGTGCTAAAATCGGTTAAAGTATTGATTATTAGTATGTGATGCTATTTTGTCAACAATGCTTAAGTGTGAACTATGACATACAACTATGTTAAAGAGCAGAAATTTTGTTAGCGGAATGTATGTTTTATTGACATTTTGTATTAACTTTGCCTAATACATGTTCCTCATGCACCGGTTTGCATTGCAAACAAACGTGAAAGAGCCTTGAAAACCGTTGGAAAAAGTAGCCGGATGGTCTACAGATTTCCCTGTTTAATGTCAGGTTGTCAGGCCGGAAAGCCGGCATACCGCACCTCCGCTCCCGCTTACAGGAACATCTTACACACACAGCGTGCAGTTAAAAATCTAAATAGATCCAATCGATTATTTAATTCTTTATGTCTAATTAATTATAGTGTATGAAAAAGCTGTTTCTATTACTGACGGCAGTGCTGATGACCGTGGCTTGCGCTTTGGCGCAGACGCGCGTGGTCACCGGTACAGTCGTTTCAGCCGCTGATGACGAGCCATTGGCGGGCGCAACGGTTATGCCCATTGGGGGCGGACAAGGAACCTCGACCGACATCGACGGTAACTTCTCGCTTACCCTCCCCCAGAGTGTTTCCCAGCTCAACGTGTCCTATGTAGGCTTCACTCCCCGTAAGGTATCCGTATCTTCAAGCAAAATGCTCATCAAGCTCGAGAGCTCTGATACCAATCTTGATGAGGTGATGGTTGTGGCTTACGGAACGGCAAAGAAATCGGCCTTCACCGGTTCTGCAACCGTAATCAACAATGATGCGATTGAAAAGAGCCAGGTTACCAACGTGCTCGATGCTCTTTCCGGTAAGGTTGCAGGTCTGCAGCTTTCAAATGCTTCCGGTGCACCCGGTGCTTCGAGCCCCACTATCCGTATCCGTGGTTTCTCTTCAATTAATGCCGGCAACGCGCCTCTTATTATAGTAGATGGAACTCCTTACACCAACGATATCAATTCTCTTAACACTAACGATATCGAGTCGATGACTGTCCTCAAGGATGCTGCATCTAACGCTCTTTACGGTGCCCGCGGTGCCAACGGTGTAATTCTTATCACCACCAAACGTGCTAAACTCGGCGAAGCTAAAATCACCGTTGATGCAAAATGGGGTCTGAACACCCGTGCCACTCAGGATTATGATTATATCAAAGATCCCGGTCAATATTATGAGACTTATTACGGCGCCCTTTACAATTATGCACGTTGGGAGAAGATAATGAAGCCCAACAATTCTGGCGGTGAAGATAATGTCGGTGGTCTTGGGCTCAATAATCATGATGCTTATGTCTGGGCAAACCAGCATCTTACCCAGAATGATGCATATGGTCTCGGTTACAATGTGATGACAGTTCCGCAGGGTCAGTATCTCGTCGGAGAAAATGGCCGTCTGAACCCGCAGGCTGTGGTCGGCCGCCTGGTAAACTACAAAGGTGCAAACTATTTCATGCAGCCCGACAATTGGCTTGACGAAGCATACAAGAGCAGCCTCCGTCAGGAATATAACCTCAGCATCACTCAGGGTACTGACAAGAGCAATTTCTATGCATCAATCGGTTATCTCAACAATGATGGTATCATTGTAGGTAAATCCGATTTCAAACGTCTGACAGCCCGCTTGAGCGCTGATGTACAGGCAAAATCCTGGTTGAAGATCGGTGCGTCGGTGAACTATACGCACATTGATATGAATGCAATGGACAGTGAGGAAGGTTCTTCAAACTCCACAGGTAACATATTTGCCGCAGCAACCGGAATCGCTCCCATTTATCCGCTTTATATCCGTGACGGACAAGGAAACATCTTGGTGGACAAAAATGGATATCAGCGCTATGACTATGGTGATGGCGAGAACGGCGGCATGAAACGTCCGTATCTCACAGAATCCAATGCAATCGATGCTTCTATTCTTGATACCAATAAATCGGAAGGTAATATTTTCAGCGGTACAGGTTTCTTTGAAATCCGCTTCCTCAAGGATTTCAAGTTCACATCGAACAATAATATCAATATTCAGGAAGTGCGCCACACCTCTGTTACCAACCCCTTCTATGGAGCATATGCAACTCAGAACGGTGTAGTATCAAAGGAGCATACACGCAACACTGACTATACATTCCAGCAGTTGCTTAACTGGACCCACATGTTCGGAAAGCATAATGCATCGGTCCTTCTGGGTCATGAATACTATAAGACCAAGAACTATGACCTCTGGGCAACCAAGAGCAATATGTTCGACTGGACAAATGATGAACTTGCCAACGCCATCACCAAAGGCTCAGCATCATCTTCGACATCCGAGTATAACAACGAAGGTTGGATTTTCCGTGGCCAGTACGACTACGACAGCAAATACTTCGCTTCTGCTTCGTTCCGTCGCGATGCATCTTCCCGTTTCCATCCCGATCATCGTTGGGGTAACTTCTGGAGCCTCGGTGGCGCATGGATTCTCTCGAAGGAGAGCTTCATGGAAGATCTGACATGGATTGACATGTTGAAAGTCAAGGCTTCTTATGGTGAGCAGGGTAACGATAATATCGGTAACTTCCGCTACACCAACACATACACCATCGAGGATGCCAATGGCAATCCTGCAGCAGTTCCCGCCACCCTTGGTAACGAGAATATCACATGGGAAAAGAACGGCAACTTCAACGCTGGTATTGAATTCTCTGTTCTCAATGGTCGCCTGAGCGGTAACTTCGAGGCTTTCTATCGCAAGACCTCCGACATGCTTATGTACTTCCCCCTCCCGACTTCGTTCGGTTACACCGGATATTTTGACAATGTCGGTAATGTGAAGAACTCCGGTATCGAAATCGAACTCGCTGCCACACCGGTTAAAACCCGTGACTTCCGTTGGGATGTGAATGTCAACCTTACATGGTTCAAGAACAAAATCTCCATGCTTCCCGAACAGCGCAAGGGTCAGAGTGCGTATGTCTTCACTGACGATTTCCGCGCTGAGCCCGTTTGGGGTTATAGCTCCGGCAACTATTTCTATGCACAGGGCGAGTCACTCTACTCAATGTACATGCCCAAATATGCAGGTGTAGATGCCAATACCGGTAAACCATTGTATTATCGACTCGTTCGCGATGCCAACGGCGAAGCAACCGGCGAAGTTGCCACTACCGACGATTATGCACTTGCAGATCAGTTTATTGTGGGTACTTCTCCCGCTCATGTTTACGGCGGTTTCAGCACCTCGTTCTCTTACCGTGATTTTGACCTGTCGTTTGCTTTCAGCTATCAGATCGGTGGTAAGCTTTATGACAGCGGCTATGCAAACCTGATGGGAGCACCTACAAGTACAAGCAAGGGTAACAACATCCATGCAGATATGCTCAAGGCTTGGACTCCCGAAAATCATTCGACTGAAGTTCCCCGTTTCTATTATGGTGACCAGTACACTGCATCGACCAGCGACCGTTTCCTGACCAATGCAAGCTATCTCTCGCTTGATAACATCAACTTCGGCTATACTCTGCCCGTTAAGCTCACCCGTAAGGCTTATCTTGATAAGGTGCGTGTATATCTCGCATGCGAAAATGTTTGGGTATGGTCCAAGCGTCAGGGTTTCGATCCCCGTCAGTCCATCTACGGCAGCTCGAACAACACCTACTATGCACCCATCCGTACCATCTCGGGCGGTCTCACTGTCAACTTCTAATTTAAGACCTCACAACAATGAACAACAAATATAAAGCACTATTGGCAGCGGCTATGGTATCACCCATGCTGCTCACCACCAGCTGTATCGAGGAGGTATTTCCCACCAGCGGAGTCGTGCAGTCGCAGCTTGACGGCAACGACAAAGCTATCCAGGCTCTCGCCTGGGGTATGTCATCCCATCTTAATCAGGTCGGTACAGTGGATGATTCTCAGGCCTACGACTGGGGTTATGCTTCGGTGATGCATGCCCGCGACGTAATGATTGACGACATGCCTATTGCATACTCCGGATATGACTGGTTCCAGGCCTGGAGTACGGCAAACGATGCTCTGAATGAGCAGTACATGGTCTGTCAGTTCACATGGCTTTACATGTGCGAACAGGTGTTGACAGCAAACAACACCATTCGTGCCGTTCCCCGTGGCACCACAGATCCTGAGCTTATGGGTCTGCGCGGTGCCGGTCTGGCTTTCCGTGCCGCTACATATCTCGACATGGCGCGTATGTATGAGTTCCTGCCTAACAACTATCAGCCGAACACCAACTCTTATGGTAATGATGTGCGCGGTCTTACTGTGCCTATCGTGACAGAAGAGACCACTGAAGAGCAGAGCCGTAACAATCCTCGTGTCACCCATGAGGAAATGGTGAAGTTTATTTTGGCGGATCTTGAGGAAGCTGTTGATCTGCTTAAGGCAGGTAATCCGACGGCCTCCAAGCTCCTTCCTTCACTGGCGGTTACTTATGGTCTGCTGGCCCGTACTTATCTTTGGGATGCCACTTATCATGAGATGGGATATGAGCATGCCGGCGCAGGTTCTGCATCTGATCTTTATAAGAAAGCTGCCGATTATGCGCGTCTTGCAATCACAACTTCTCAGGCAACTCCCACCTCTCAGGAGGAATGGCTGAGCACAACCAACGGTTTCAACGACATGTCTGTTTCTTCCTGGATGTGGGCAATGAAATATTCGGCCGAGGACCGTGCTGTAACTTCCGCTCTTCTCAACTGGGTTAGCTGGATGAGTAACGAGACTGAGTTCGGCTATGCTATCGCAGGTCCGTATGTTCAGATCAGCAAATCTCTTTACGATAAGATCAGCGACCGCGACTTCCGCAAACTTTCATACGTCGCTCCCGAAGGCTCGCCTCTCTCTGGCCGCGAAAGCTACATTGACCCCGCTTTTGCAGAGGAAAATTTCAGCGAATATTTCTCGCTTAAATTCCGTCCGGGTTCCGGTAGCATGACCGATAATTCCATTGCATGTGCTACTGCGGTCCCGCTGATGCGAGTTGAGGAAATGTATCTTCTCGAAGCTGAGGCACAGGCTCATATAAATGCATCTGAAGGTGTACGTCTGCTCAACGATTTTATGCAGCGTTACCGCTACAACACCTATCGTTGTACAGCTGCGTCGACTGACGAGGCAGTTACGGAGATTATTCTTCAAAAACGTATCGAGCTTTGGGGTGAAGGTCTTCTCTTCTTTGACTACAAGCGCTTGAATCTTGATATCACTCGTTATTACAACGGCACCAACTATGACAATGCGCGTGCTCTTTACAATACTTCCGGCCGTCCTGCATGGATGAATTATGTAATAGTTCGTACTGAAGGAAATACCAACAAGGGAGTGCTTGAGTACAACAATCCTCCTTGTGGTGCGCAGATGTCGCCTGTAGGTGGTGAATAAGCTACAAGCATATAGTTGTCTTATTTTAAACAACATCAGATTATGAAATTCAACAAAATATTTTCAGCACTTTTCAGCGGAGCCATGTTGCTCGGCACTGTGGCCTGTACTGACGAAGTTGAGTTCACACCGGCCGATCCAGTGGCAGGGGAGGGTGTGTATTTTCCGGAGGATGTAACATCCGCCGAAATATTGCAGGGCTCTTCAAGCGTGACTCTCGATCTTCTGAGAACAAACGACAATGGCCCCCTCACTGTCAATCTTGAATCGAGCGTGACTGACAAGGATGGTAATCCTCTTGCCAATGATTTCACGATACCCACTCATGCTCAGTTTGTTGCCGGTTCATTGATGGCACCCATCGATATCACATATGATTGGACCAAAGTTGAGGCAGAGGTAGACTTTTATGTACACATCAAAGTGCCCGCTGAATTGTCCACTCCTTATGGACTTTCTGAGCAGACATTCGTTCTGAAATATTCTCCGTGGAGCGAATTCAAGCGTTACGGCGGAACCGAAATGGGAACCGGAACGCTCAGTGGCTTCGGCATGTCTGATATTGAGGTTCCCGTATATGAGTCGGAGTCGCTTGTTGGGGCAGGAAAACAGTATCGTTTCGGCGGTTACCTTGTGGACGAAGCTTATCCTGAGGCTCAGGGTTATCCCGGGTCGTATGTCAACGGCTATAACTTTATCGTGCGTGTGTCACCTACTTCGCTTGGTGGCAATTATAGCCATCTGTATCCTGCTACTCTCGAACCTGTTGCTACCGGTGACGATCAGTCGTTTGGTGAAATGATTATGATTACCGACGTGTACACTTTCCGTACAAGAGTTGGCGGCAATATTTATCCCGGAAATACGGATGAAGAGCTCCAGAGAGTTTCGGTTTATAATTCCCAGACTGGTCTGTTCAGCATACACTGTGTGTATTATACCGGTACGACAGCACAGCTTACAGCTGATGAATATATGCAGCTTCCCGGATTTAAGGACTACAGCCTTTCGTTCTCTTACAAGGGCAACATGGTAGCTCCTGATGGTTCTGAATCAGTTATCATCGAGGCTTACCGTTCCGATGACGTGGCTTCGTACTCGTATGCAATCAAGGCCGGCGAACTTACAAATGATGAGATCGCGCAGACTGTAACCGAAATCCAGAACGATTCGGAGGCAGAGCTGATTTACGATGCTCTTACCAACCTTGAGTTCACTCCCGATGAACCCGGCGTGTATACTATCGTTGGTGTAGGTTACGATGCAGCTGGCGCTAAAGTCTGCCAGCAAGCTTTCACTTTTGAATTTGAATCAGTGCAGAAAGAATCTGACTGGGAAGAAGCAGGAACAGTCCTTTATACCGACGGTATTCTTTACGGATTGTTCAACAATATTGGAGGAGAGACTTATCAGGTGAAACTTGAGAAGCATAAGACAACCCCCAACTATTATCGTCTGGTCAATCCCTATGCTCCCTATGCAACTGCCGGCATCGTTAGCTCTGGAAAGCACTATATCAACTTCTACAAAGGCTCTACTTCGAATTACGTAGCTCTTGACTGGAGTGAAACCGGCTTGAGAGTCAATGGTGACAATTGGTCGGTTGCTTCGATGGTTTATCCGCTCCTCGATCAGTATGACGTGGATGTGATTGCCCGTTCGCAGTATTCGTACGTTCTTGGTACTATGGAGGATGGCGTGATTGAATTCCCTGCTGGTCTGATCAACCGTTACATTTATCCCGAGGGTACTGAAAATGATGGTTATATCAGCAACTATAGCGATGACCTGATTGATGCGTTCAACAATCTGCCGGATGAAAACGATCCCGGTTTTGACGCAGCCTTGAATGCACTCTTCTCTGGTATGCAGATTCATGCTTACGGTATGGGTAAGTTCGCAATTGACATGATGGATATTGCTGCAGCACCTGCCCGTTCGAACTTCGGTGGAGTCAAGGCCGGAGTTAATGCGGAATTCAACAGTGCCGCTCGCATGGTTAAGGCTCCCGCAGTGGTTACCAGCTTGCCCGGCAATATGCCTAAGCTTGCCCGTAAGCCAGTAGAAGCCAAAAAAGTTGATGGTAAATTATTCCGCAAGGGATATACATTCAAAATTAATGACAAATTCTGAATTTTAATTCAAGATTAATCACCCTATAACCGGGGCGGTCTGAAATCAATCAGGCCGCCTCGGTTGCTGTTACATCATGCCTGAAATGGCTTAATTGTCCTGATATTTCTGGATTAGAAATTATTCCCGGTTTCAATTCGTTAATATTGCAAAAAAAGAGGTGCGCTATTGTTCGTAAATTTGAAAAATACGTTATCTTTGTGTTCTAAGTGTTATAGCGTGTGTCATGCTATGATGCAAACTATGTTGTATTAGACATTAAAATCAGATAACCCCAATCATTAAGAAAGTAAGCCGCATTATGAGAAAAATTTATGCAGCGCTGTTAGTCGCAACTCTTTCTGGGCTCACGGCCACTGCTCAGAGCAAATTTGATGCCCGGGCAGCTCAATATCTTGACAATGCCAACGAAAATCAAATTGCGCGGTTCATGCATAGCCGTGGCGAAACCGTATCAACGATAGCACCGGAAGTGAATCCTGAATATCATGTGTCTGTCATGGTGACATTCCGTGACGCATCGGATGCCTCTGCGCTTTCGGAGAAAGGGTATGATGTGACAGCCGTTCTCGGTCGAGTGGTGGTTGCAAATCTTACGCCTGCAGAAATGCAGGAGGTAGCATCTCTTGACGAGGTGTTGCAGGTGTCTTTGGGACAGGAGAATAAACTCATGCTTGACGAAGCTCGTTCAGTAACAGGCGTAAACACTGTTCACGATGGGGGCGATGGATTAGAACATGGCTATAAAGGAGCCGGCGTAGTTGTCGGAATGATGGACAGCGGTCTTGATGTCGGTCACCTTAACTTCCGTACCAGTGATGGCGAAACCCGTTTCAAGCGCCTTTACGTTTTCTATGGCACCCGCGAGGATGAGCTTGGAAATGTCGAACCTGGAACGGAGAGAAAGTATGAGACCAAATCTGCCATCGACACTTATATAAAGGACTATGGTACCGATAAGTCAAGTGGCACTCATGGCACGCATGTGCTTGGAATCATTGCAGGTAGTTACGATAAGGCTCCCGGCGCAAATAATGGTGGAGTGGCTATCGTGCGCCGCGGAAACGCAGTTCAGATGTCATCCACTAAAGTGCCGTTCTATGGGGTTGCGCCGGAAGCAGATCTGGCCGCATGCTGCGGTGAGTTATATGACCCGATCATCATAACTTCAGCGGTCCGTGTACGCGATTATGCAAAGAGCGAAGGGCGCCCCGGAGTGTTTAATCTGTCTTTAGGTAATAATACCGGGCCGCATGACGGAACTGATGCAACCTGCCTTGCCCTCGCAGAAGCCGGTAAGGATATGCTTATAACCATTTCGGCTGGAAATGAGGGAGGTGAAGCATTGTGGCTCAATAAAAATTTCACATCTTCAGATAACAAGGTGCAGAGCCTTTTCGGCAATTATAACAATTCCGGCCTGTTGGATCACAGCGCAACTGTAAGTGGTGTGATAGATGTATGGGGGGATAATGCCTCGCCTTTAACTGTTAAGCTCGCAGCTGTGGATGCTTCCGGCAACATAGTCTACACTTATACGTTTAATCCCTCTACTGGGATGCAGTATGTTGGTGGCACCGGCCTGAATTATAGCAACGTAGCCAAGGATGCGGAGTTCAGCAAGTATTTCGGTACAAAGGGCTTCATCGGATGGCGTACGAATGTTGACCCCAACAACAACCGTTACAATGTGTATATCACATCGCGTCTTGATGGCGGTTCTGCGAATGGTTATATGGCAGGTCTGATTATCGAAGGTGGTAGCAATACCGGCGTTAATGCTTATGGACGAAACATAGGTTTTTATAATGCAAATCTTGCCGGTTATCAAGCGGGTTCGGTTGAAAATACTATCAATGGTATGGCCTGCGGCGATAATGTCCTGGTAGTCGGGTCATACGTCAATAAAGACGAATTTCCGGTTGCTTTGCCTGGTGGTCTGGCTGATTTGATACATTTTGTCCCGAGAGTGACAAAAGGTGCTTTAAGCACATTCTCTTCGCATGGTCGCACTTTCGCAGGCCGATTGCTTCCGGATGTTGTAGGTCCCGGTCAGGGAATGATTTCGTCGTATAGCCGTTATTATATGGCTGCCAACAGCAAGGATGAGTATAACATTGACGGCTCAGCAATCAGTGCATGGGTCTATAATGAGTCTTCTAAGAAGACCAAGAGCTATTGGGCCGAGATGAGCGGCACGTCGATGAGCTCGCCGTTTGTGGCAGGCGTGCTGGCACTCTGGGCCGAGGCTGCTGCAGAGCGTGGCGAGGTGCTCACCATGGACCGCGTGAAGCAGATCATCAAGGAGACTGCCGATAATGACGAATTCACTGCTCAGCAGCCCGAACGCTGGGGCATGGGTAAGATCAACGCCCTTGCCGGACTGAAGAAGATTCTGGGCCAGAGCTCGGTGAACAGCGTCGGCGCCGACGACCCCGAGAAGAGTCTGATCGTGGAGAACCGCGGAGGCAAGCAGTTCAATGTGTTCATGGGCGGAACCGACGGTTTCACTGCCAACCTGTATAACATGCAGGGCGCGCTGGTGGCTTCGGTTGCAACCGAAGGCGACAACATCGACCTCGATGCGTCGGCCATGGGCGATGGTATCTATCTGCTTGAGGTGCAGGCACGCAACACCCGCGTAGCCCGCAAGCTTATGGTGAAATAAAAACGGTGACTGGTGTTCCGGGAACATCTTTCACTATTATGAAATATCAGTGTGCGGCTGCGCGGCGTGAGGCTTCACGCCGGTGCGGCCGCACTCTTCTGTATGATTCGATTATGGGATTTTTCGACAATATAAAGATGATGCCTGCCGTCACCAAGAACCTCATTGCCATAAATGTGGTGGTGTGGCTGGCCATGGCGCTGGTGCCGTCGCTCGCAGGGACGATAGAGCGCTATTGCGCACTCTACTATTTCACGTCCGACCAGTTCGTGCCGTCGCAGCTGATCACCTACATGTTCGTGCACGGGGGCTTTGTGCATCTGTTTTTCAACATGTTCGCGCTCTATATGTTCGGCGTGACGATGGAGAGGGTGCTGGGCGGTCCGCGCTTCCTGTTCTACTACATCTCGTGCGGCCTCGGAGCTGCACTGGTGCAGGAGGGGGTGTTCGCGCTGATGATACATCACTATGCATCGGTATTCCCCAATCCGGGCGAGGTGACCGAGCTGCTGCGCCATTCGGTGGTGCGTCTTACGGATCTGTGGAGCATCGGGGTGAATCCGAACGAACCGCTTGTGGGGAATCTCTACGGGCTGTATCACACGCCTACGGTGGGTGCCTCGGGCGCGGTGTTCGGCATACTGCTGGCTTTCGGCTATATGTTCCCGAATGTGCGTCTGTATCTTATATTCCCGCCTGTGCCCATCAAGGCCCGCGTGTTCGTGCTTATCTATGCGGGCATCGAACTGCTTCTCGGCATCTACAACAGTCAGGCCGACACGGTGGCACACTTCGCCCACCTGGGCGGCATGCTGTTCGGTCTGCTGATTCTGATCTACTGGCGCAGGAAGCGCGTGATAGGCGGCCCATATTTCTGAGGCAGCCTCACCGGCAAAATGCCAACGCTCAACCACGTGACAGCAAAATGTTTTAAAATATTGTGACAATCAAACGTAGGGTCGCGACCTGTCGCGACTGCAAACGGGTTTCGAGTTGTGAATATGCAGAATAAACTTGTAGGTTGTGCATGTCGGCAGTCGCGACAGGTC
>ERZ779956.794-NODE-794-length-16012-cov-1.942094_pt1 | contig 16012 bp, 7 predicted proteins | sample MGYA00511940_ERZ779956 | MGnify/ENA primary metagenome ERZ779956 (study PRJEB29588, sample SAMEA2154992) | human gut metagenome | biome: human gut; feature: human-associated habitat; material: faeces | place: Denmark | collected 2008/2010 ...
ATTGGCAGAATATTTCAAGGTAGATAAGAATGAACTTCTCACTCTGTGGTTAGCAGACAAAGTATTAGATGCGGTAGAGGATGAAGACGAATTAAAACACAATGCGATAGAGGTTGCACAGAAAAAAATAGGCTAACATTTACAATTATCGGGAACTATATGGTATCATAACTATATAGTTCCCGATAAATATATTTGGTTTTCAACACAATAACAAATAATCATCGGCTCAAGTATGGAACTGAGTAAAAAAATGTATGTATTATTTGTATGCTTGTGTATGCTGCATAGTCTACAAGCGCAAAAAATAATAGATTATGTTGACCCCTTTATTGGCTCGGGAGGTCATGGTCATGTATTTGTCGGAGCTAATGTACCATATGGTGCGGTTCAAGTCGGTCCTTCTAATTTTTACAAGGGATGGGATTGGTGTTCAGGCTACAATTATAGAGATAGTGTAATAGTTGGATTTTCTCAACTACATTTGAGTGGAACGGGAATAGGAGATCTTGGAGATGTCTTAGTTATGCCATATATGGGAGACGTAAAGTTGAATAAGGGGAAAGAAAAAGAACGGTATAGTGGCTATGCGTCCAAATTTTCTCGTAAAACTGAAAAAGTAACTCCCGGCTACTATAGTGTGAATTTGGATGATTATAATATTGATGTTGAACTTAGCGCATCTGAGCGCGTGGGATATCATAAGTATACTTTTCCACAGGGAAAAGATGCCCGTATTATCATTGATTTGAACGAAGGCATAAATGATAGAGCGGTTGATACGTATATGGAGTTGGTGGATAAATATACGATAAAAGGATATCGTTCGTCTGAAGGATGGGGAAAGAAACAGCAAGTGTTTTTTGCTATTAAACTGTCCGTCCCGATTCATGATTTCTCCATTTACGAAGATGTAAAGTCCATTCCTGGAAAGAAAGGGAGAGGTAAATCTATCAAATCTTTAATTTCTTTTGCTAAATCTCCTGGAACAGTATCCCTGAAAGTTGGGATTTCTCCTGTCAGTTCAGAGAGTGCCCTTATGAATATAAAAGCGGAAATCCCTCATTGGAATTTTGAGGAAACTGTTAAACAAGCAGAACAGAAATGGAATAAAGAATTATCTAAGATAATTGTTGAAACTCTGAATGAGTCGGATAAACGGATATTCTATACCGCTATGTTCCATCTGATGACCCATCCTTCCTTATTCAACGATCAGAACGGTGATTACATGGGTTCCGACTGGAAAGTACATAAAAATCCCGGATTCGATAACTACACCATCTTTTCTCTTTGGGATACTTATCGCGCTGCGCATCCTCTTTATACTATAATAGACCCGAAACGCACTGCTGATTTTGTGAATAGTATGCTTGCTATTTACGATCAAACCGGGCAGTTGCCCATCTGGCATTTGCGCGGATATGATACAGGTACAATGGTGGGAATTAACAGCCTTCAGATTATTGCTGAAGCTTACATGAAAGGTAATAAGGGATTCGATCCTGAAAGAGCATTTCAAGCTTTAAAAGCCGTTGCTATGAGCGATGTACGTGGAATGGATTTTGACCGGAATTTCAAAGCAATACCCTCGGATGTGATGAAGAACCGCCCTGTTGCCACCGCGCTTGAATATGCCATAGGTACTGCAAGTATTGCTTTAATGGCCCAAGCAATGAATAAAGTCGAAGATTATGAATACTTCAGCAAACGAGCCCGTAATTATAAACTTTACTATGATAAGGAAGTAGGATTCTTCCGTGGGAGAATGTCCGATGGTAGTTGGAACCCCGTCTTTCATCCTATAAAATCTAAAAAGCCTTGGGCTACAGATTACGCAGAAGGAAATCCCTGGCAATATCTCTGGCTTGTTCCACAAGATGTAGAAGGACTTATCGAACTTCTTGGCGGAGAGAAAGCTTTTGCAGACAAACTGAATACTTTCTTCTCTCTTGATTCGGGGAATGATGAAGACATTTTGCTTGACCTCACAGGATGCATCGGCCAATATGCACATGGTAATGAGCCCAGTCACCATATTGCCTACCTATATGCTTATGTCGGGCAGCAATGGAAAACCGCGCGTCTCACTCGCTATATATTGAAAAATTTCTACCATGACCAACCTGACGGAATTATTGGTAACGAAGACTGCGGGCAAATGTCGGCTTGGTATATAATGTCTTCGCTGGGCTTTTATCCAGTATTTACAGCATCCGGTCAATATGTACTTGGCAGCCCGCTATTTGATAAAGTTACTATTAATCATGAAAATGGTAAAAAGTTCATAATAGAGGCTGTTGATAACTCACCCGAAAACATTTATATACAGGATGTAGAGCTAAATGGAAAAAAATATGATCTTACTTACATAACACATCAGGATATCATGCAAGGAGGGAAACTTATAATCAGAATGGGAAGTGAGCCGAATTATGATTTTGGAAGTAAACAAATGAGTCGTCCGCAGAATCGGACTATAAGTATATATGCATCAAAACCTTTTGTACATCCAGGGATGGCTCAAAGTTATGAAGATCTTGAATTTATGCGGACAAATGTATTGCAAGGTAATGAGCCTTGGAAAACAGCTTTTAACGATCTGAAAAAACAGACTTCTCTCAACTTTGTTCCTTGTCCTATTGCTTTTGTTTCTGAAGATGCTTATGGTGTAAACAGTTTTGGAGGTAAAGAGTTTTATCAAAGTGCTATGGCTGCTTATAAGCATTCTTTGGTATGGTATATAACAAAAGACCAAGTATACGCTGATAAGGCAATTGAGATACTTAATGCCTGGGCGTATAAGCTGCATAGTTTTGATGCTAACAATGCCAAATTGAATGTAGGTTTGTGGGGATATTATTTTTTGAATGCTGCTGAAATATTGAAATACTCAGATGCTGGTTGGAGCGAGCGGGATATGGCACAATTTGAAAAGATGGTATTGACAATCTTATACCCAACTATTAAAGATTTCTTTACCGAAGCTAATGGCAACTGGGATGCATCAATGATAAGCACTATGTTATGCATAGCAGTTTACACCGATAACCGTGAAATATTCAATAAAGCTATTGACCGTTACCTTTGGGGACCTGGAAATTCAGGAATCACGAAGTACATCTATCCCGGGGGACAATCGCAGGAAGCTATTCGCGACTGGGATCATGCGCAACTTGGCATAGGTGAGTTTGAGAAAGCAGCTCAAACAGCCCGTACTCAAGGCATAGATCTTTACAGTGTAGCACAGGATAGACTAGCCTATGCTTATGAATTTACCGCTAAAGTGATGCTGGGTAATGATATTGATATTTATGGCACTCTTTCTACAAGCAGGATGGATACTGTAAAAGATATTTATCAATCTATTTATGATTATTATATCAATGTAAAGGGAACTGAGCTCCCTTATACTAAACAATTTATACAGAAACATGTGCATCCAGCCTTTTCTATAGGTACTTTAACCGGATTAAAATACCATCCGGTCAAAAGTAGGCAGATGATGAAAACGCTGCCTGTGCCCGATTTCCTGAAGCCTACTGAAATCGGAGCACTCAATGCTCCTACTCGTGATATACCTTCCGGCTCAATCCGGGTAAATCCTGGAGAGTCCGTACAAGATGTTATTGATAGACACAGAGGTTCTGGAAAATGTATTGTCCTCGAAAAAGGTGTGCACATATTGAAAGCTCCACTCAAAATCTACAGTGGAATAACTTTATGTGGCTATGGCAAGCAGTCCGTGTTATATCTTAGTCCTGAGATGAGGACAGCAACAATCATAAATGCCGAAGACAACATCAGCAATTTTACTTTGCGTGATGTATTGATAGAAGGTGCCATAAACGTAAAAGAAAATAGTGACCCCAATCACGATCGCCGGTTACGTTTATATATGCTTGCTCCCAGCCGCGAGGGGATTATGATACGTTCCGAAAACGGTGGACGAATTGAGAACCTTACATTTGAGAATGTTACCTTGCAAAATTTTACCAAAAATGGTATGCTCATAGTAGGAGGTTCAGGTATCAAGATAAACCGTTGTAATTTCACAGATAACGGTGCCGCCGTTGTACCTGGTTCCGGATTTCACCATAACTTGAATTTATCGTATGTCACCAATGGTTCAGTTACTAACAGTAGATTCTGTTCTTCACCCTGGGGTAATGGTATCAACATATCATTTTGCAAAAAGATAAACGTTTCAAACAATGAAATGTGCCGCAATAAGCTCTCAGGTATTTATTGTGTCGACAGTGAAAATATCTCTATCAATAACAATCTAACAGAAGGCAATGATGAAGACGGTATCAATATAGATGCACTATATAGAGGGTGCAACACTGTAGAAATACAGAGCAACCTCTCACAGAATAATAGTAGAAAGGGAATCAGAATCAATTGCGTTACTGCATTAAGACAAAAAGATAATAAACTATTAATAAATAGATCAGAGTGTATTAACTAAAAATTAAAATTATGAATTACAGAATTAAAGCATTATTTATTAGCTTTTCTTTTGTTGCCGCACTCAGTGCGCAACGTGTAGAGTGGGTTTCGACTACTGACAACAATCGTTGGCAAACGTCCAACAAGGTGAAACTGGAAAAAGCCTTAGCTGGTACTCAGTTCGATATTACTATTACTGGTGAAAAAGCGCAAGTGATAGACGGCTTCGGCGGTTGTTTCAGTGAACTTGGCTGGGATGCCCTCATGGAGCTTTCAGAGACAGAACGCAACAAGGTTATTTACAATCTTTTCAACCCGCAGGAAGCTAACTTTAATTACAATCGTATGCCTATGGGAGCTAGTGATTTCGGAATGAACTTTTACTCATTCAATGATGTGGCCGATGATTTTGCAATGGATAATTTTAGCATTGCTCGTGATCGTCATATCCTTTTACGATTCATCAAAGCTGCACAAAAAGAAAATCCCGGAATGCACATCTTTGCTTCTCCTTGGTCTCCCCCAGCTTGGATGAAGACTAATAACCACTATGCCAGTACGGCTAGTACAAAGGGATTCAACGGATTACCTGCAGAAAGAAATAATACTAAAGATGCTACAGGCTTTAGAATGCTCGACGGCTATTTGAAAGCTTATGCTTTGTATTTCTCTAAGTTCATTCGGGCTTACGAGAAAGAGGGAGTTACAATTTCCGCTGTTTATCCACAAAACGAACCATGCTCCAATCAGGTGTTCCCCAGTTGTAAATGGAGATCTGAAGACCTTGCATTCTTCATTAGCGATTATCTTGGACCTAAATTCGAAGAAGATGGTATAAAGACCGATATCTATTTTGGCACTGTAAATACCAGTATAGCTGATTACGTAAGAACGGCGCTCAACAATGAAAAAGCTGCTAAATATATAAAAGGTGTCGGCTTTCAATGGTCTGGTAAAAAGGCTATACCAATTATCAGCAAAGAATATCCACATTTGAAATATGTACAAACCGAGTCTGAATGTGGTAACGGAGCCAATATTTGGAGTCAGGCAGAATACACATGGAGTCTCATGCATCAATATCTTACTAACGGTGCCAGCGTTTACGCCTATTGGAACCTCATACTTGACCAAACGGGAGTAAGTCCTTGGGGCTGGAGGCAAAATTCACTCATAACAATTGATAAAGAAACCAAAGAGGTAAAGTACAACCCTGAATACTATATCATGAAGCATATAAGCAAATATGTATTGCCGGGTGCGTACAGATTGATAACAAACGAAAGAACTGATCATTTGGCATTTCAAAATCCTGATGGGCAGATAGTAGTTGTGATAGTGAATCAAGAAGAAACTGATAAAGAAATGAATATTGGGTATAAAGATAAAATGATAAGTCTGAAAGTGGAGGCAAAATCATTTAATACTATCAAATTTTAAAATGATTTGTAAGAATACTATTAAATGATAACTTAATGGTGTACCCTGAAATTGTACAACTATACAGTATGAGACATGTTCTATGATATGAACTGTATGTTGTTATTCTCTCATTTCAGGGTATACATTAGTTATATTTTCTTTACTGCAGAGAGCATTATCCTATATAACCTCTTTTAAATATATAAGCATGAAAAAGTATGTATTATTACTGATGGCTGTTTTAACCATGGCCATACTATCATCTTGTAATAAAGTTATTGTAAACAAGACTCCCATAGATTATGTTAATCCATATATAGGGAATATCAGCCATTTGTTGGTACCTACTTTCCCAACTGTTCATTTGCCTAACAGTATGCTTCGGGTTTATCCCGAAAGGAGAGAATATACAACGGATTATATTTCTGGGTTGCCGATAATAGTAACCAGCCATCGTGGACGTTCCGCTTTTAGTATTAGCCCTAAGAGTGAACAGTCAGATGTATTTTCTCCTATAATCAATTATACGTACGATAATGAAAGAATCAGCCCCTATCGCTACTCGGTTCATCTGGATGAAGCGAAAGTGGAAGTAGATTTTGCCCCTTCCCATCAATCTGCACTTTATAATTTAAAGTTTGCTAATGGTGAAACTAATCAGCTCATTATTAATAGTCGGAATGGAAAACTAAAGACAACAGGGTGTGGTGTCTCCGGATATGAAACGATAGGGAATGGACCCACAAAAGTTTATCTGTATTTGGAAGCAGAACAACCTATAGTCAACTCCGGAGCCCTAATAAATAATGAAATCCATTACAATCGGACATCAGCTGAGGGGCAGAATGAAGCTATTGTATTAGGATTTTCTTCAAAAGTAGTGAATGTTAGATACGGTATTTCGTTTATAAGCGAAGAACAAGCGCAAGAGAATCTTGAGAGAGAAATCAATACCTACAGGGTAGACGATTTAGCACGAATTGGTAAAGATATTTGGAATGAAACTCTGGGAAAAATAGAAGTGGGGGGAGGTTCCGAGAGCGACAAGGTGGTCTTTTATACTTCACTTTACCGTACTTACGAACGCATGATTAATATATCCGAAGACGGCAAATATTACAGTGCTTTCGATGGTCAGGTGCACGATGATAATGGCATCCCTTTTTATACCGATGATTGGATTTGGGATACCTATCGGGCGACCCATCCCTTGCGTATCTTAATTGAGCCTGAAATGGAAGTGCACATGATAAATTCATATTTGCGTATGGCTCAACAGTCAAAAGAAGGTTGGATGCCCACTTTCCCTGAAGTAACTGGGGACAGTCATCGGATGAATGGCAATCATTCTGTTGCGGTAATTTGCGATGCTTATTATAAAGGTCTGCGTGGTTTCGATCTGGATGCGGCTTACAATGCATGCAAAGCAACGTTGACAGAGAAAAGCTTACTTCCTTGGAAATGTATACCTAATACGGAGTTGGATCTATTTTATCAGGAAAGAGGCTATTTCCCTGCTTTGCAGCCTGATGAAGAAGAATATGTAAAAGCAGTTCATTCTCATGAAAAAAGACAACCAATTGCTGTTACTCTTGGTACTTGTTATGACGATTGGTGTTTGTCGCAGATAGCAAAGGAGTTGGGGAAGGTTGAAGATTATAATTATTTTTTGAAGCGTTCATCTAATTATCGCAATATCTATAATTCTGAGACTGCATTTTTCCATCCTAAAGATAAAGATGGAAGGTTTATTGAACCTTTTGATTATCGCTATTCAGGTGGACAAGGTGCGCGGAATTATTATGCAGAGAATAATGGCTGGATTTACCGTTGGGATGTACCTCATAATATTGCTGACTTAATTACATTAATGGGATCACCTCAAAAGTTTATACAGAATCTTGAGCAGACATTCCGTGAACCACTTGGTAAGAACAAATATACTTTTTATTCACAATTACCGGATCATACAGGTAATGTAGGGCAATTTTCAATGGCAAATGAGCCCTCTTTGCATATTCCTTATTTATATAATTATGCTGGAGAGCCGTGGAAAACTCAAAAAAGGATTAGGAGATTACTAGACCAGTGGTTTCGAAACGATTTGATGGGAGTTCCGGGAGATGAAGATGGAGGAGGTATGACGGCTTTTGTTGTTTTTTCTGCAATGGGATTTTATCCAGTAACACCTGGTATACCTATTTATAATATTGGGAGTCCATTGTTTGAATATATAAAAATGGACCTTGGTAACGGTACTTTTTTTGAAATTGAAGCAAGAAACTGCTCGAGAGAAAATAAGTATATCCAATCGGCAATATTAAATGGAAAAGAATGGAATAAATCTTGGTTTAGCCATGATGATATTAAAAATGGAGGCAAACTTGTACTGGTTATGGGAAATAAAGCTAATGAAAGCTGGGGGATAAAAGATGTACCTCCCTCTGGGGAATCAGTCAATAAACTAATTTCTCTTTAAACATAGCATTGATAATTTTGATATTGAGCAATATAAATTTAATATAATATTTATGATTGAAACTGGTAACCTTCAACAGATTAATGCCAACCGCGTAATCTTTTTAGATTGGCTGCGTGCTATTGCTTGCTTAATGGTATTGATAGTACATGCATCAGAGTGTATCTATTCGAATGATTATTCTTTTTCATTTCCCTCTGAGGCAGGGCGTTGGAGCGTATGTTTAATCAATGGGTTTGTACGTCCGGCTGTACCACTGTTCCTTATTGCTTCTGCATATTTGTTAGTACCTTTAAAAACTGATACTAAAACTTTTTTCCGTAAACGCTTTATACGGGTTGTCATTCCTTTTATTGTATGGCTTGTTATGTATGCCGTTCTTCCTATATTATGGGAAGAATATACTATGACAGATGTAAAAAATAACCTGTCGAAAATTTTCATCAATTTTATTCCACGAGCTTCACATTTGTGGTTTATTTACATGCTTCTTGGTATTTATTTGATTATGCCGGTTTTATCTTCATGGTTGAAGCAGGTCAGCCGGCGTGAAGAGGAATTTTTCTTAGCTCTTTGGTTATTTACCACTTTATTTTGGCATGCTCATGAGATATTCGGGGATATTTTCGGGGAATGCTGGTGGAACCCATTCCCTTTGTTCCATTATGTATCTGGATATGTGGGATATGTAATAATGGCTCATTATATTCGTAAGTATTTAAACTGGTCTATGAAGAAGACACTTTATGTGGCTCTTCCATGTTTCTTAATAGGATATTTGTTTTGTGTCTGGTCATTTTATACGCGTTCGTTTACAGTTGAAGCTGTACAGCAGTTGGAATTAAGCTGGCAAACTACTTCAATAGCTCCAGTTTTAATGAGTTTTGGGGCATTTATGTTTATTAAGAAAATCAGTTATACGGGTAAAGCTTACAAAATAATCCGTGATATTTCGTGTATGAGCTATGGTATGTATCTTATGCACATGTTAATTCTGCCATATATCTTTGGTTTGTGTAATTCTGCAATGTCACCTGCTATTACAATATTGGTGACGGCACTGGTTACATACGTCATTTGCTATATCATAACCAAGATGATTTCATGTTTGAAGTATGGAAAATATATTGTCGGCTGATTTGTGGATTGTAGTTTAAAGAAGCAAAATATTGGTAATGTTATTATTGAGAGTGAAAATTGAGATTGTTATTAATATAAATGAGTAGTATAATATGATCAAACGAAGAGATTTTTTGAAGAAGTCTGGAATGATTGCCATGGCAGCGGCATTTCCGGGAATTATAAATGCGGAGGTGGAGACTACTGAGGAAAGTGCGGTATTAAACAAGAATAAAATAAAAGTAAATAATCAGTGGGATGTGATAGTTGTGGGTGGTGGTCCTGCAGGATGTGCAGCGGCGGCTGGACGAAGCAGCTGCTGCCCGTGAAGGTGCTAAAGTTCTAATTATTGAAAGTACCGGAGCGTTGGGAGGGATGGGAACTTCCGGTTTGTTGAATGCATGGTGTCCGTTTACCGATAAAGAAAAGATTATATATAAAGGAATTGCTGAAAAGGTTTTTATGGAAGCTAAAAAAGGAGTTCCTCATGCAAGAGGCTATGATTGGATTCCTATCAATACAGAATATTTAAAAGTGGTTTATGATGACCTGGTTATGTCACAAGGAGTTTCTGTATTGTTCTTTTCTAACATGGCAGCTGTAGAAATGAAAAATAAGGAGACGGTTGATGCTATTATTGTTGCAAATAAAGCAGGACTAACAGCTTACAAGGCCAAACTGTTCATTGATTGCACGGGGGATGGGGACCTGGCAGTTTGGGCAGGAGCAGACTTTGATATGGGAGATGATAAAGGGGATGTACAAGAAGGTTCTTTGTGTTTTGCTTTATCAAATATTGATCCTTATGAATTTTCATTGATAGGGACTGTTCAATCCAGTAAGAAGGATAGCCCCATTTTTAAAATAATTGAATCTGGTAAGTACAATCTTATTAAAGATTATCATATTAATGATAAATATGCAGGACCGGGATATCTGGCTTTTAATGCCGGGCACGTGAAGGTTAATAGTATTGATCCCGCTTCTCTTTCATCTGCGATGATAACTGGGAGAAAAATTGCACGACAATTTCAGGAAGGATTAGCTGAGTATGAACCGAAAACGTTTGCTTCTTCCTACTTGGCTGCGACAGCAGCATTAATGGGGGTAAGAGAAAGTAGACGAATAAAATGTGATTATACTTTCACGTTAGAGGATTGGCTGGACCGTAAGGAATTTGAGGATGGAATTGGGCGTAATTCTTATTATATTGACGTACACAAAGAAGATGCGACAAAATATCCGAAATATGGGAAAGGAGAATCGCATGGTATTCCTCTACGTTGCTTGTTGCCTGTCGGATTAAAGAACGTATTTGTTGCCGGACGGTGTATATCAACTGACCATTATGCTCATGGTAGCTTACGGGTCATGCCTCCCGCTTTAGTAACGGGTGAAGCTGTAGGGACGGCGGCCGGATTAATTTATAAGGCCGGCACTATTGATGTGCATAGTATAGACGTAACCCGGCTCAGAATTAGATTAAAGGAGATGGGACAGTTGTTGTAATCAATTCAATAAATACGATTGCTATAAAGTGAAGTTTATTTGTGGCTTTAGTAGCAAGACTAAATGATAGAAATAATATGGTGAGAATGAAACTAACTAATATCATATTTGTATTGCTTGTTTTTTTCCCGTTTTATGTAAAGGGAAAGGAAATCGTTAAGCTTGTCAAGGATAAGAAAACGAATATATTGTTCTATGATCTGAACAAAAATGGGAAAATGGATATATACGAGAATCCTACTTTAGACATAGAATCCCGTGTAGAGGACATCCTTTCGCAAATGACACTAGAAGAAAAGATTGGGCAGATGTTGACTTCTCTGGGTTGGCACATGTATGAGCGCGTGGGGGATGATGTCCGATTGACAAAAAGACTAACGGAAGAACTTGATAAATATCATATTGGTTCGTTGTGGGGATTTATGCGTGCGGATCCTTGGACACAGCGTACTTTGAAAACTGGGCTTAATCCAACTTTGGCTCCTAAAGCAGTTAATAAGCTTCAACGATATGTGATTGAAAAGACCCGTTTGGGTATTCCTCTTTTCCTTGCGGAAGAATGTCCTCATGGTCACATGGCCATTGGTACAACTGTCTTCCCGACATCTATAGGGCAATCTAGTACTTGGAACCTCAAATTGATAGAACAAATGGGACGTGCCATAGCCAAAGAGGCAAGAGCACAAGGAGCTCATATCGGTTATGGTCCAGTACTTGACTTGGCGCGTGACCCACGTTGGTCGCGGGTTGAAGAGACGTATGGCGAAGATCCGTTTCTCATAGGCAAAATGGGAGAAGCGCTTGTACGCGGTTTTCAGGGGGATGACTTTAACCCCGGAGAAAGTCTTCTTTCTACTTTGAAACACTTTGCATCTTATGGATGGACCGAAGGAGGTCATAATGGGGCTAGCGCTCATGTGGGTATGCGTGAAATGGAAGAAGCTATTTTGCCTCCTTTCCGAGAGGCGATAAATGCAGGAGCATTATCAGTGATGAGTTCATACAATGAAATTGATGGGATCCCTTCTACTGCTAACTACCACCTACTTACCAAAGTCTTAAGAAATAGGTGGGGTTTTCAAGGATTTACTATTTCCGATCTTCGTTCCATTGGAAGATTAAGAGAGCATGGCGTAGCTGCCAGCGATTATGAAGCAGCTGTGAAAGCTGTAAATGCAGGTTTGGATAATGATTTGGGAATGAATGTATACGGTGATCAATTAGGTGAAGCAGTGAAAAAGGGAGATGTATCTCCGGCAGTATTAGATCAATCGGTTAGTCGAATCCTGAGACTTAAATTTAGAATGGGGCTCTTTGATAATCCCTTTGTTGACGAAAAGGCAGCTCCGGAAATGGTGGCAAATTCTGAACATTTGGAACTGGCACGAGAAGTAGCGCGCCAATCTATTGTTTTATTAAAAAATCGGGATAATATTTTGCCTTTAAAGAAAAACTGTAGTAAGAAAATTGCTGTAATCGGTCCAAATGCAGACAATATATATAATATGCTGGGAGATTATACTGCACCGCAGACTACAGCTTCGGTAGTTACAGCTCTCGAAGGTATTAAGAATAAGGTTGATAATGAAGATGTGATTTATGCAAAAGGGTGCGCTATACGTGATACCAGCCGTATCGGCATTCGTGACGCTTTGAATGCAGCGGCTTCCGCAGATGTTGTTATTATGGTTATGGGAGGATCCAGTGCGCGCGATTTTTCATCTGAATATGAAGAAACAGGTGCAGCAAAAGTATCTGCTAATTTAATCAGTGATATGGAAAGTGGAGAAGGGTATGATAGAGCGACGCTTAATCTTATGGGCTTGCAGTTGGAACTTATTCAAGAAATTAAGAAATTGGGAAAGCCAATAATATTAGTATTGATAAAAGGGCGTCCTTTACTTTTAGAAGGTATAATTCAAGAAGTCGATGCCATTATTGATGCTTGGTATCCTGGTATGCAGGGGGGCAATGCTTTAGCTGATGTTCTTTTTGGAGACTATAACCCCGGAGGACGACTAAGTATTTCGATACCCCGTTCTGTTGGACAACTCCCTGTATATTATAATCCGAAGAGAACAGGAAACCGCAATAAATATCTTGAAGAGGTTGGAGTGCCACGCTATTGTTTCGGATATGGATTGAGTTATACTTCTTTTGAATACTCGGATATGGAAGTGACATTAAATGAGACAGCAGATGATTGTATTGTAAATATTAGGGTGAAGATCGTTAATACTGGACAGAAATCCGGAGATGAGGTTGTGCAGCTTTATATTTGTGATGATGTAAGTAGTTATACAACTCCAGCAAAGCAGTTACGTGCTTTTGAACGAATACATTTGGAGGCAGGCAAATCTCAGATCGTTACATTTACGCTGAATAAAAAGTCTATGATGTTATATATGCATGATGATGAATGGGTTGTGGAGCCTGGAAGTTTTTCGCTGATGATTGGCAGTTCTAGTCAGGATATACGATTACAGCACAAGATTTATGTAACCCAAAAGTATTGTTTGAAATAGGCAATATAAACAAAAACATATCGACTTTTTTCCTCTTACAGAGGAGGGAAGTCGAGAATGTTTTTTTGAGCTACAAGTAAGGGAGAGGCATATGGTTCTTGGAATGTTGAACCTAATAAATAGATCACTTATAATTGAATGAAACCCCTATTGCTTCACAAGAAGAGCAAATAGCATCCGGCCAGTAATAAAATGAGTGTCTCATAATGAAGAGATTGGGCAAGTTTATTATCTTTGCTTGCCTAATCTCCTTTATAACCCCAAAAACATCACGTATGAAAAGATGTAGAATTCACATTTTATCTGTTTTGCTTATCTGTCTTTCCTGCCCTGCTCTGTTGTATGCGGCTACGGAACATGCTGTATCTATTGAAAAGCTCAAAGTGGAATATGCCGAAATGCCATTGGGTATAGATGTGGAAAAGCCCCGCTTCAGTTGGCAGATGGTAATGCAGAATACCGAAAGGGGGTATTCGCAGAAAGCCTATCAGATAACGGTGACTGACGAAGCTGGACAAACGGTATGGGACAGCGGAAGAGTGTCGAGTGACCTGTCGCTGAACATTGAATATGCCGGTGCTCCCCTGCAACCCACTACCTGCTATTTCTGGACGGTAAACGTATGGAACCAGAAGGGTGAGCAATCTTCCTCGACCTCCTGGTTTGAAACGGGACTGATGAGTAAAACCAATCCGTATGAGGGATGGAGTGATGCGAAGTGGATAGGTGGCGGAGATGAAGACATGGTGCTCTATTCCCACTATCTTCCGGTGTTCAGGCTGAACGTTGCACTCCGGTTGGATAAGGAGACAAAGAGTACCCGTGCAGGCTTTGTCTACGGAGCGAATGATCAACGTCTGATGGATAAGAATAAGAACCTGTATCAGTTGCAGAACGGGAAAGATGAGTCTTACATAAAAATAGAACTGGACTTGGATTCGCTTGCTTCGGGTAAAGAGGCGATGTTGAATGTATATCGTGTAGGATACCACCCGGACGACCGGAAAGATGTTCCTTTCAAGAGCTTTCCCATCCCCCTGACATTGATTAATGAAAGTAATAAGTATGACCGGCATACGGTGAGCCTTACTTCTGATCTGGGTTTTACAAGATTCTATGTGGATAATGCTGAAGAGCTTGGTTGGATAAATCTGAATCCATTGGGGCAGGGAGGTGATTTCATCGCTTTCCCGGTAGTGGGCGACATTGGCTTTGATGTTCCCGCCGGGCAATCCGCTACTTTCCCGGAAATGGAGATTGCTAACTTCAGAAGCCCTTCGAACGTGATTGTTACTTGCCGGGAAGGAAATAGCCGGATAGTCGGCGGCACTTCCGGTGTTCTTACTATATTCACTCCCGAAGGAAACTCCGCACCGATGCTTCGTACGGTCTTCTCTTCTCCCGATGCGGAGATTGTAAAAGCCCGCCTGTATGTTACTTCACGTGGCATTTATGAGGTCTATCTCAATGGTAAGCGTGTAGGGGATGATTATTTTAATCCCGGAGTTACCCAGTATAACAAAACTCATCTGTACCAGACGTTTGATGTGACAAAGTACGTCCATTCCGGCAGAAATGCCTTGGGTGCTTTGCTGGCAGAAGGCTGGTGGAGCGGTGGTGCTACTTTTACGGGAGATAACTGGAACTTCTTCGGTGACCGCCAGTCTTTATTGGCAAAGCTGGTTATCACGTATGCGGACGGTCGGACCAATGTTGTGGTGACCGATCCTTTGTCCTGGCAGTATTTCGGCAAAGGCCCCGTCGCTTACGGAAGTTTCTTTCAGGGCGAAGTGTATGATGCTTTAAGAGAACCGGTGGTGGAAGGATGGAGCACGGCATCTTATGATGCATCTGCCTGGAAACCGGCTCATGAGGTTGCTTTGGAAGGACATATCAGTAAGGCGGGAAACCCGAATATGCCGTGGGTGAACGATTATTCCGGTTTTGAACTTATCGGGCAATTCGGCCAGACGGTGAAACAAATCAATGAACTGACGGCTCTTTCAGTAGAAGAAGTCCGTCCCGGCGTGTTTGTGTACGACATGGGGCAGAATATGGTAGGAGTCCCCCGTATCAGTTTGTCGGGCATGCAGCCCGGAACGGAAATCACTCTGCGCTTTGCGGAAGTGAAATATCCCGATTTGCCGGAATACGAGGGGAATATCGGCATGATTATGCTGGAGAATATCCGTGCCGCTATGGCTCAGGATATTTATATCGCTAAAGGCGGGCAGGAAACCATCTCTCCCCGTTTCACCTATCATGGCTACCGCTTTATAGAGATAACGGGTATTGACAAACCCTTGCCTGTGGAATCCGTGAAAGGGATAGTGCTAAGCTCTATACACGAACTGGCTTCTCACTACGAAACTTCCAATGCACGGGTGAACCAGCTGTGGAAGAATATCACCTGGTCTTCTTACGGCAATTTCCTCTCCATTCCTACGGACTGTCCGCAACGCAATGAACGCTTGGGATGGAGTGGGGATATCTCTGTCTTCTCCCG
>ERZ779956.813-NODE-813-length-15675-cov-1.948784_pt1 | contig 15675 bp, 14 predicted proteins | sample MGYA00511940_ERZ779956 | MGnify/ENA primary metagenome ERZ779956 (study PRJEB29588, sample SAMEA2154992) | human gut metagenome | biome: human gut; feature: human-associated habitat; material: faeces | place: Denmark | collected 2008/2010 ...
CACTTTATGTTGTTGACGGCTATCCGATGGAAGGAGGTGCATTTCGTTTGTTGAATTCTTCCGATATTGAGAGCATACAGGTGTTGAAGGATGCTTCTTCTACTGCTATTTATGGCTCGAGAGGTGCTAACGGTGTTGTTATTATTACGACAAAGAAAGGACAAATAGGTAAACCGACTGTTCAGTTGAATGCATATGTTGGATTTCAACAGCGCGAAAAGAAAATCGAAATGATGAACCGCGACCAGTATGTACAATGGTTTATTGACGGACGTAACCAGGCTTGGCTGGATGCGAAAGTCATTTCTTCGGACCCGGACCAGTCTCCGCATTCCATCAATGATCCGAACTCCCGTCGTGCTCTTTATTCCGGAGCAAGTAGCCAATATATGATACCGGACGGAACAGGCAGTTATAAATATAATTTCCTTGATCCGGCTTCAGTGGCACAAATGCCAGATAACGACTGGCAGGACCTGCTGTATCGCAATGCTTTAATGCAACAGTATGAACTATCGGTTTCGGGTGGTTCGGAAAATACACGTTATACATTCTCTGGTAGCTATACTAGTCAGGATGGTATTGTGTTGAATACTGATTATGAGCGCTTTAATTTTCGTACAAACGTCTCTTCCAAAATTGCAGATTGCTTGAATGTTGGGATGAGCTTGATGGCCTATAGTGCGGATGGGACGGAGCAGGCAAATGGAAAAGACTCTCCTGTACTGTATGCTTTGAATTTACCTCCTATTTATCCTTTGCATAATGAAGACGGAACGTACGGTTCGATGGTCCGTAATCCGGAAATTTTGGCCGGTGATGTTGCTAACCCGATCGGTATTGCCGAGCAGGTGATGAACAAGCGGAAACGTCACGGATGGTTAGGAACTATTTTTGCCGAGTGGGAAATTATTAAAAATTTGAAGTATCGTATCAGCATTAATGGTGGAATACAGGATAATATCCAGAAGAAGTTCGAACCTTCTTATGTTGATTTCGATTCTTCGAAGGCTCCCCGTCCAGCAAAAGGTATTAATGAACGGTGGACAGACCGTGATTGGGTGATTGAAAACACTTTGAATTACTCGTTTACTTTGGCTGACAAACATAGTTTTAATGCATTGTTGGGATATACGACTCAATCTCATACATACGAACATATGAAAGGAGAAGCTCGAGGGTATGCAAATGATAATATCACGACCTTGAATGCAGGAACCATGTATGCTCTGACGAGTGACGAATCAGAATATTCTATGATCTCTTACCTGGGACGTATCAATTATGTTTATGATAATCGTTATATGCTGACAACGACTCTCCGTAGTGATGGTTCATCTCGTTTTGGTAAAAACACGAAGTGGGGAACTTTTCCGTCCGTTTCACTGGGATGGCGTATCTCGCAGGAAAAGTTCATGCAGGATGTGAAACAAATCAGTGATTTGAAGATTCGTGCAAGTTTCGGTATTTCCGGTAATAACCGGATTGGTAATTATTCTGCTATCGGTTTGTTGTCTACAGGTTTTTACCCAACAGGAGATGCTGTTCAGAATGCGGTTAATCCTAGTACGATGGCGAATGATGATTTGGGTTGGGAACGTACGCGTCAATATAATTTAGGTTTTGAATTAGGATTGTTCAATAATCGGATTCGCTTGGAAGGTGATTTTTATGACAGCCAATCAATCGATTTGCTGTTGAATGTTCCTGTACCGACCATAACAGGTTATTCTACCCAGATGCAAAATATAGGTAAGGTTCAGAACCGGGGTATGGAGTTCACGTTGAATACTAAAAATTTGACAGGCGAATTTGCATGGTCCAGTAATTTCAACATTTCGTTTAATAAAAACAAAGTGTTGGAAGTGGGAGTGGATGGACGTCCTATATATGGAAGTGCTGCAAATGCGAATAATGCATTTATCACAAAGCCTGGGTATCCGATTGCCAGTTTTTATGGCTATAAATATATCGGAGTTTTCCAGAGTGAAGAAGAATTGGCTAAATATCCACATTTAAGTGGCGACAAAGTGGGAGATGGCCGTTATGAGGATGTAAATAAAGATGGAGTGCTGGATCAGAATGATAAAACGATCTTAGGAGACAATAATCCGTTGTTTACAGCAGGATTTAGCAACTCTTTCAGTTATAAGAATTTTACATTGGATATTCAGTTTACAGGTTCTTATGGAGCAGAAGTTTTCAGCTTTTACAAACGTATGTGCGGAATCTATCATGGCGACCGTAACGGTATGATCGAACAATTGGGACGTTGGCAATCGAAAGATCAACCGGGTGATGGTATACATTTTCGTCCGACCCGTACACCGTCTGGTTGGCAACGTGATCCTTCTTCTGCTTGGGTACAAGATGCATCTTATCTGCGATTGAGAAACTTGACGCTCGGCTATAATTTCGACCAGAAAGTTTTGGATAAGATGAAAATGAAAGGACTGCGTCTTTATGTGACGGGACAAAATCTCTTTACGATTACGAATTATGTAGGATATGATCCTGAAACCAGTAGTGAAAGTGGTCTTGCGCAAGGTGGTGACTATTTAGGATATCCGGCTGCACGCTCGTTTATAATTGGTGCTAATATTACGTTCTAATCATCTTTAATACTATATCATTATGAAAAAGATATATTTGTTATTTGTATTATCTGTTTTATGTATGTCTTGCAGTGATGATTTCATTAGCAAAAATCCTCCTTCGGATCTTAACTCGGAAGGATTTTATAAGACTGAAACCGATATGAACCAGGCAGTATTGTCCGCTTATGCGAATTTACGCTCCCTTTATAACCAAACATATGTCAGATTAGGAGAAATTCGCTCTGATAACACAACCTATTCTTGGTTAAGTGGAAATCCGGCAAATGAAAAAGGAATTGATGAATTTTCATCTCCTTTATTGCCAGAAAATAATTTCTTGGCCAGCTGTTGGGATGATAGTTATAAAACGATTCTGCGCTGCAATATCGTGATTGGAAGGATTGAAAATATTGAATTTAAAAGTGAAGTATTGAAAGCTCAATATACGGCAGAAGCACGATTCCTGCGTGCATTAATTTATTTTTATCTGAATCGTATATTCGGTGGATACGGAGTGAATGGTGAATTACTTGGTGCTATTAAAGTCGATAGGGAGATCACACAAACGGAAGCTTATGACATGGGAAGAGTTTCTCTTCAGGAAATGTATGATCTTATAATTCAAGATTTGAAATATGCGGAAAGTAATTTGCCTGAATCATACGGCTCTACTGATATCGGGCGTGTGACGAAAGGAGGAGCAACGGCTTTATTGGGTAAAGTCTATATGACGATGGCAGGCTATCCGCTGAATAAAGGGGAGGAGTATTATAAATTAGCAATAGACCAATTTAAATCGGTAATTGGTAATTCTCGTTATTCTTTGGTCCCAACCTATAAAGATTTGTTTGAAGTATCCAACAAGAACACGTCGGAATCGCTTTTTGAGGTCCAATATAAGAAAGGAACGCAAGGCGGAGCTACTGGCAGTCCTTGGAACAATAACTTTGCACCTCGTTTTTCTGATAAAGAAGTTGTGTTGGTGGGAGATAAAGGTGGTGAAAATTCCCCTACGCAAGATATGTCCAATGCTTATGAAGTGGGTGATCCGCGTAAATACGTTTCCATGCGTGACGGTTGGACGAATGCGAAGACGGGAGCTTGGGAAAATGAAAAATATGTCTGCAAATATTATGATGTTTCAACAAGCGGTTCGGACAACGATAACAACTGGATCGAATTGCGGTTGGCTGATATTTATCTTTTATATGCCGAAGCACTTGTTCGTACGAATGGTGATAAACAGACAGCTATTGACTATGTAAATAAAATTAGAGAACGTGCACGTAATACGCTGGGAGATCCGGACATTACACCTGCTGCGGATTTATTACGGGATTACACGCTTTCAGATTTCTCAACCTCCAACGACCTGTTATTGGCTATAGAAAATCATCGCTGGTTTGACTTAGTGCGTACAGGACGGGCAAAGGATGTGATGACTGCTGAACAAAAGTTTGACGGTTATTCCGATTTTACTTGGAGTGATGATGCTCTTGCTTATCCTATTCCGATGACTGTCATGCAGTCTAATCCTGGTAAAATTATCCAGAATAAGGGATATACGCAGTTGTAATTGATATAATGAGGGTGTATTTGCACCCTCATTATAAACTCATAATTTGCTAATGCCATGAATAAAATAAGTGTTGCTTTAAGCTTCTTGTTATTGGCCGTCTGTACATCTTTTGCACAAATAAATGAGAAAAGGTACACAATATCGGATTGTATAACCTCTTTTTCAGATGAGCGTGTGATTAAGAATAAGACAGGCTGGGCTTTCTGGTTTATTCCTGCTGACGGAATTGCGGATACTCTTTCAGTAAAGATGTCGTGTGTGGATAAGGGAATAAAGACACATGAACCTCATTCTCATTTTGAAGACGAACTCTTTTATATGGTAGAAGGGACATCCGTCGTTCATCTGAATGACGAAGAGCATGTTCTCAATCAGGGGGATGCCTTTTATGCTCCGGGAAGCTCTTCTCATAATATTCGAAGGGTAGACGATAAACCGATCAGGTATCTTATGTTCAAGCGTGAGATACGGGGAAAATTGTCAAAACCTTTTTTACCGGGGAAAAAGAATTATTCTATGAAAGACTGCTTGATCCCCTTTGATCATTCGCTTCATACCCCAAAAGGCGGGAGGCTAAATATGTGGTATCTGACAAAAGAAATGTCGGCTGGAGGTTTGAATGCTCAGTTACATGTTTTTTCGGATTCACATCTATACAAGCAAGACGATTATGCCGGGCAGGAGGTCTTTTTTATACTGGAAGGGAAAGCGGAAGTAACGGTTAACGATGAAAAACGTATTGTTGAAGCGCTTTCATCCTGCTATTGTCCTCCTGGTTCAAAACATAGTATTCAAAAGGCAGGAGGAGATCGTTTGAAATTCATTGTAGTAAGAACAAAATAATAGAAATGGAGATGAAAAAAGTGTTTGTATTTTTAGCCGCACTTCTGTTTACGTGGACAGGAAGTGTCGAGGCACAAGACAATCAGCTTACAGCCAAGGAAAAGAAAGAGGGCTGGGTGCTGCTATTTAATGGAAAGAATCTGGATGGATGGACTTCTGTCGGGAAAGATGTCCCGCCTGCATTCGGCTGGGAGATTGAAAACGGAGTAATGACGGTTCGTAAACAGGATGGTAAAAGAGGTGGCGATATCATTACGCGTGCACAATATTCGGATTTCGACCTGAAAGTGGATTTCCGTATCACGAAAGGAGCCAATAGCGGAATTAAATATTTCTTCACCAAGTACGAAAAAGGGGGTTGGTTAGGGTTGGAGTATCAAATCATGGATGACGAAAACCACCCGGACGGGAAATTAGGACGTGACGGAAATCGCTTGGAAGGTGGCCTTTATGATATGTTCCCGACATCCGCTAAAAAGGTAAATCCGATAGGTGAATGGAATCAGGCCCGTATTGTTGCTAAAGGTTCGAAAGTCACACATTACTTGAATGGAAAGAAAATCCTGACATTCGACCGTAGCAGCCAATTGTATAAGGAAACCTGGCAATTGAGCAAGTATAAGAATTGCCAACCTATGTTTGGAGATGTGGAAAAAGGGCATATTCTTTTGCAGGATCACGGGGATGTCGTTTCTTTTAAAAATGTAAAAATCAGAAAGTTGAAATAATTAAAAAACAAACAGAGACATGAAAAATACAACAACAAGAAGAGGCTTTATCAAACAAGTCGCCGCAACGGGTGTGGGTCTGACCATCGGCGGTATGTCGTTCAAAGCGACCAGTGCCAAGAGTTATGCGAATATTATGGGTTCGAACGAACGAGTGAATATGGCCGTTATGGGAACCAATGGCCGTGGTGCCGGTATGGCTCGTAATTTCCAAAGTCGTAAGGATGTGGAAATGCGTTACGTTTGCGATGTGGAAGAAAAAGCATTGGCAAAAGGGGTTGCTGCCGTAAAGAAAGTTGGAGGCAATCCGAAGACGGAAAAGGATATTCGTAAGATATTGGAAGATAAAAATATCGATGCCATACTGGTGACGGCTCCTGACCATTGGCATGCACCTGCAACCATTATGGCTTGTCAGGCAGGTAAACATGTCTATTGTGAAAAACCTTGTAGCCATAATCCTCACGAGGGTGAGTTGAGTCTTGCCGCCGCCCGTAAATATAACCGTGTCGTACAGGTCGGTGCACAGCGTCGTTCATGGCCCGGGCTGACGGAAGGAATAGAAGCTTTGCATAATGGTGTCATCGGAAAGGTTCATTTTGCAAAGGCTTGGTACACGAATAACCGCAAATCGATCGGTTTCGGTAAAGAAATTCCGGCTCCTTCCACGATTGATTTTGATTTGTGGCAGGGACCGGCTCCCCGTCGTTCTTACCGGGATAACCTGATTCATTATAACTGGCATTGGTTCTGGCATTGGGGAACAGGCGAGGCTTTGAACAACGGTACACATGAGATAGATGTCGTTCGTTGGGGATTGGGATTGGATTTCCCGACAGCCGTCAGTTCTGAAGGTGGCCGTTTCCGCTATAAGGATGATTGGGAAACTCCTGATACGCAGACGATCGATATCCGGTTCGGCGATGATTGCCTTGTAACTTGGGAGGGACGTAGTTGTAATTCCCGCGATACGGAAGGACGTGATCGTGGTGTGATCTTCTATGGTGAAGGTGGAGCGTTGGAAACAGGTCATAATGGGTATCGCATTTTCGATATGAAGAACAAGCTGGTTAAAGAGCTTGCTTCAAAGGATGTTATTGACGGTCGTGACCCAAACAGTCCGAGTGCTAACTTGGATATGGGACATATTGCCGATTTCATCGATGCGATCAAGACAAACCGGCGCCCGAATGGAGACATTGAAGAGTTACATAAAAGTACGTTGTTAGTCCAATTGGGTAATATTGCCTGGCGTACAGGTCATCGCTTGATGATCGACCCTTCCAATGGTCATATTGTGAACGATCCGGAAGCTCAACGCTTGTGGAGCCGCACGTATGAACCGGGCTGGGAACCTATTGTTTGAGTTTCTATTTCATGGTAAAAATAGAAGAAAAGCCGGATACTTGTTTGGAAAAACAGGTTCCGGCTTGATTTTATTGGACTAATACATGATGATGATTTAGAAACAACCATCATACCATCATGCTTCTTGTGTGAAGGTTGAATATCAAGATATACAGCTATGATAGTTCTCATTTCAACTATCATGCAACTATCATAAATCAGCTGTTTAACCATCATTTTGGTCGTTTTTATCGGAAATAGATGTACTTTGGAAGTGTTAAAACAGAATGTTTTTGAGAATGTATAAGCCTTTTTTGCCGGAATAAGGTACTTTGGAAAGCAAAAGAGGTTAGTTCTTTTCCTCAAAATACGCGTATCAGGTTCATTTACACCCCCATCTGAGCGGTCTTGAGACCTGGGTCTGCAGGGGGGTGACACCCGGATCTCGACAAAAATATATAGCTATATTGCTGAGAATAAGCTATATGTTGTGTGTGAAAAAGCTATTATATCTATGATAGTATGATAGTTAAAAAAACATCCATCATGCCTGCTATCATTCCATGTAGAGATTGATATTCATTATATAAAAGGCAAAGCATGATGGTATGACAGTTGTTTTCGCAATCGAAATTCATCTCTTTGCAGAGATATGTACCTCCTTCATGTGAATCGGATTTGTGGATTTTTATAAAACCTCTACCACCCTCTCCAGTGCCATCCCGTGCGATCCCTTTATCAGCACATGATATCCTTCCAAGGGATTTTTGCGCAAGGCTTCGATCAGCTCCTCTGTTGTGGCATAGGTGGTGAAGTCTTTTCCGGCGGCTTTTTGGAAATGTTCGCCGCACAGAAATACTTTATCGTAATTACCTTCCTTGATCCGGGCTACGACTTCGGTATGGAGTTCGTCGCTTGTAGGACCTAATTCGCGCATGTCGCCTAAGATGAGAGCTTTGGGCGAGACAGGCATTGTGGCGAAATTGTCTAAAGCAACTTTCATGCTGCTCGGATTTGCGTTGTAGGCATCGATGATCAGTTCGTTATTTTCAGTCTTTTTCAGTTGTGAACGGTTGTTAGTCGGCTCGTAAGCGGCAATGGCACGGCTGATGCGTTCTGCCGGAATCTTGAAGAAACGGCCAACAGCAACGGCAACTAAGGCATTGTCCAGATTGTAGTTACCGATCAGATGGGTTTCCACTGTGTGGATTTTGCCCTGTTGTCTCCATTCGAAAGTCAGGTAGGGATTGCAGCTGACTACACATCCCCAGGCAAAAGCCGTTTCATCGGAACCGTATGTGACCTGTTCGATTCCATTGGCGATCTCTTTCAGATATTTATTATCCTGATTGATGAATATCTTACCTTTCGTGCGGCGCATATAGTCGTATAATTCACCCTTTGTTTTGATCACACCTTCGAATGAGCCGAAACCTTCCAGATGGGCACGCCCGACATTGGTGATAATCCCGTAGTTTGGCTGTGCTATGTCGACCAACTCTTTGATATCGCCCGGATGGCTCCCATTTCGATCACAGCCATTTCGTGGTCGTGCGTCAGGCGGAGCAAGGTGAGAGGTACGCCGATATGGTTGTTCAGGTTGCCTTCGGTGTAGAGAAGGTTGTATTTGGTAGACAGGACGGAAGCCAGCAGTTCCTTGGTCGTTGTCTTTCCGTTTGTTCCGGTGATACCGATAATCGGACAGCCGATCACTTTACGGTGGCGGTGCGCTAATTGCTGCAAGGTCGTCAGCACGTTGTCCACAAGGATTGTGCGTTCTCCGATAAAATAATCCGGATTGTCGATTACCGCATACACGCAACCGGATGCCAGCGCCTTTTCTGCATATTGGTTACCATCGAATTTATCCCCTTTCAAGGCAAAGAAAATCGAACCGCGAGGGCAGTTTCGGCTGTCGGTTGTCACTTTCGGATTGTGTATAAACAATTCATATAGTTCAGGAATAGTCATAGTCTTTTTCCCTTTATAATTTCTATGAGAGTTATTTTGCGCAAATGTAGTGATTTAATGTATTTACCTTTATCTTTGTCGGAAAGAAAAATAAGAATGTTACATAAAACGCTCAATATTAGAGGAACGCTTACCTCACTCGATACTCCGCTGGTGATGGGGATTCTGAATGTCACTCCCGACTCTTTTTATGCCGATAGTAGGAAGCAGACGGAAGTTGCAATTGAGGAACGCATACAGGCAATTTTATCCGAGGGAGGACAGATCATCGATCTCGGAGGTTATTCTTCCCGCCCCGATGCCGCAGAGGTCTCACCTGAAGAGGAGATGAAACGTCTGGCTTTTGCTTTGAAAATACTGAATACGCATTATCCGGATGTGACCCTGTCTGTCGATACATTCCGGGCGGATGTGGCACGTCGTTGCGTCGAAGAATATGGCGTCGCGATAATCAACGATATTTCGGGAGGAGAGTTGGATGCTGGAATGTTTGAGACGGTCGCCCGTTTGCATGTACCTTATATAATGATGCATATGCGCGGAACTCCTCAGACGAGGCAGCAACATACCGATTATGCAGATATAATGGAGGAGATTATGCTCTATTTTGCCCGGAAAGTCCGACAGCTCCGTTTGTTGGGAGTGAACGATATTATATTGGATCCCGGTTTCGGTTTCAGTAAGACGGTAGACCAGAATTATACGTTAATGGGACATCTGCGTGAGTTTAAGGATTTCGGTTTACCTTTGCTCGTCGGTGTTTCCCGCAAGAGCATGATTTATAAATATCTGGGTGGAACACCAGCCGACAGCCTGAATGGAACGACAGTCCTGAACACGATTGCTTTGTTGAATGGGACGGATATCCTTCGTGTCCACGACGTAAAAGCCGCAGTAGAAGCAGTCAAACTCGTTTCGAAAACTTTCAATTTTCAACTTTCAACTTTCAACTGTTAATATTATGTGGATGAATTTCGGAATAAAAGACCTGATTGATGTTTTATTGGTAGCCTTCTTCTTGTACCAGACATATAAGCTGATGAAGAATTCCGGAACTCTGGCTATCTTTAGTGGAGTAGTGTCGTTTATTATTGTCTGGATTCTGGTTTCCCAAGTGTTGGAGATGCGTTTGATGGGAGCGATACTCGACAAGTTTATCAGTGTCGGTTTCCTTGTACTGGTGATTTTGTTTCAGGATGAGATACGTCGTTTTCTGGTGGCACTTGGTTCGCACAGGGGATGGAAGTTCCTGGGAAAAATATTTTCGAAGAAGAACCATGACAAGGAGAACGAAGGGAAGTTTATTGCCCCGGTTGTCCTGGCCTGCATGAATATGGCGAAGAAAAAGACGGGAGCACTGATATGCATCCAGCAGGATGTCGATCTGACCGTTTATGAGCATACCGGTGAAATGTTCAATGCTGATGTCAATGCCCGCCTGATCGAAAATATATTCTTCAAAAACAGTCCTTTGCATGATGGCGCCATGATCATTGCGGACAACCGTATCAAGGCTGCCGGCTGTATTCTTCCGGTTGCCCAAAACGCTAATTTGCCGAAAGATATGGGATTACGCCATCGTTCCGGCTTGGGAATGTCGCTCGAAACGGATGCACTGGTAATCATCGTTTCAGAAGAACGTGGGAAGATATCGGTCGCTCATAATGGTAAAATAGAAGTGAACGTTACGGCAGAGGATTTGCAACAAATCCTGTCAGGGGAGAAGGAAGTAACAAATTATTGTTAAATGTTCTGAAACTGATAGGTCTGCATGTAAATCTTTTACTGATTTTGCAAACTCTATATTGCATTTTGCCTACTTTTGTACCCGATTATTGTGATATCTAACTAACAATATAATAAAAACAGATCTTCCGCTATGGACTTAATGCAAGAGATTATTGCACGCGCTAAAGCAAACAAACAGCGTATCGTTCTTCCTGAAGGAACAGAAGAAAGAACATTGAAAGCTGCCGACCGTTTAGTGGCCGACGAAGTTGCAGACATTATCCTGATTGGCAACCCCGCTGAAATCAACAGCCTGGCTGCTCAGTACGGGTTGAACCACATCGGACAAACTACTATTATCGATCCGAAGAATCACGAAAAGAAAGCCGCTTACGCAGACCTGCTTTTCCAGCTGCGCCAGAAAAAGGGTATGACTCCTGAAAAGGCTGCCGTTTTAGTAGAAGATCCTTTGTTTCTTGCCTGCCTGATGATTAAATCCGGCGATGCCGACGGTGAAATCGCTGGTGCACAGAACACGACCGGCAATGTGTTGCGTCCCGCTTTACAGATTATCAAGACTGCTCCGGGTATGAGTTGCGTTTCAGGTGCGTTCCTGATGTTTACAAAGACTCCCCAGTATGGTAAAGAAGGCATTTTGGTATTTGCCGATTGTGCCGTAATGCCGAATCCGACAGCACCAGAATTGGCAAGTATCGCTATTGCTACAGCTGCTACAGCCCGCGATATCGTAGGAATGGAACCGCGTGTCGCCATGCTGAGCTTCTCTACGAAAGGCAGTGCCTCTCACGAGATGGTCGACAAGGTTGTCGAAGCTACCCGTCTGGCAAAAGAAATGGCTCCCGACCTGAAGGTTGACGGAGAATTGCAGGCCGATGCCGCTTTGGTTGAAAAGGTCGCTTCATTGAAGGCTCCGGGCAGCGATGTTGCCGGACAGGCTAACGTTTTGGTATTCCCGACTCTGGAAGTGGGTAATATCGCTTATAAGCTGGTTCAGCGTTTAGGAGGTGCAGAAGCTGTAGGTCCTATCCTGCAGGGTATGGCTGCTCCGGTTAACGACCTGTCTCGCGGTTGCTCTGTTGACGATATCTATAAGATGGTTGCGATTGCATGTAACCAGTCGATAGGTTTGAAAGCGAATAAATAATTTGATTTATGAATTATGATTTATGTGACGATGATAAATCATAATTCATAAATTCCTAAAATCCCAACTCATAAATCATTAAATCATGAAAGTATTAGTATTAAACTGCGGTAGTAGTTCTATTAAATATAAATTGTTCGATATGACAGCCGGTGAAGTAATGGCACAAGGTGGTATCGAAAAGATCGGTCTGCCCGGTGCATTCCTGAAACTGACCGACAAAGACGGTAAGAAAGTTGTTTTGGAAAAAGAAATGCCCGGCCACAAGGAAGGTATCGAATTTATCCTGAGTATTCTGACTGACAAGACATATGGCTGCATCAAGGAATATAACGAAATCGACGCTGTCGGCCACCGTGTGGTACATGGAGGTGAAAAGTTCGCTTCCAGCGTGAAGATCGACCGGGATGTGATCAACAAGGTAATCGAATGTTCGGATCTGGCTCCGTTGCATAACCCGGCTAACCTGAAGGGTATCGATGCTATGGAAGCATTGATTCCGGGTATTCCCCAGGTAGCAGTATTCGATACGGCTTTCCACCAGACAATGCCGGCTAAGGCTTATATGTACGGTTTGCCTTACGAGATGTATACGAAATACGGTGTGCGCCGTTACGGTTTCCATGGAACAAGCCACCGCTATGTTTCCCGTCGCGCTTGCGAAATCCTGGGCGTTCCTTATGAAGAACAGAAGATCATTACGGCTCATGTAGGCAACGGTGGTTCCATCGCTGCCGTAGATCATGGCAAATGTGTTGATACTTCTATGGGGCTGACTCCGGTTGAAGGTCTGCTGATGGGTACTCGTTGCGGTGACGTAGACGCCGGTGCTCTTTCCTTTATCATGGAAAAAGAAGGATTGGATGGTCATGGTTTATCAGACTTGATCAACAAGAAGAGTGGGGTTGCCGGCTTGGTCGGTGGTTCCTCCGATATGCGTGATTTGGAAGCAGCCGTAGAGGCAGGCGATGAACGTGCTACTATGGTTTTGGATGTTTACAACTACCGCATCAAGAAATATATCGGTGCTTACGCTGCTGCCATGGGTGGTTGCGATATCTTGGTTTGGACCGGTGGTGTCGGTGAAAACCAGTGGGCGACACGTCGTGTCGTTTGTGAAAACATGGAATACATGGGCATGAAGATTGACGTTAAAAAGAATGAAGGTATGCGTGGTGAAGAAATGGTCATCAGTACACCGGACAGCAAGGTTACAATCATTGTGGTTCCGACAGACGAAGAATATATGATCGCTGCCGATACAATGGATATATTAGGTAAATAATAATTATTCTAATCCTCACAGCTTACAAAACATTAGGATTAGTGTTTAGACTGCCCCGACACCGGTTGGGGCGGTCTTTTTTTATAAAATGAAACGGTCAAAATCTTTACAATAAACAAGGGGTAGATAGAAACTTTCATCTTTAAAAGATCTGACAACCTGATTGTCTTGAATTGTAAAAAGACATTGTCCTGTCTCATCGGATAATATGACAGATGACTGTTCCGCCCCTTCTGTGCAAATGTTCTGAATAAATTCGGAATCAATGGCTCTTTGGAGTGCATCGTTTATTAATGCTGTTCCGTTGTTTGATTTAAGATGGGTATTAATACATTCTCGAACGATACGGGTTTTGTACTCAAAAGAATCTCCTTCACTGCTTGATAGAGCTTTGATTGCACAGAACAAAGCTTTACCTACCGTACTTTTACCGGAATCGTTAATTCCGGTAATGACTGTTAAGCCACCAATTTCTATTGAAGTGAAGCATGCTTGATTTTGCTTATATTGGAGAGTTCAGTTTGCATCGTCTTTCTATTTAGTATGATTATACAAATGTAAAAATAAATATTAGTAAAAACTAATCCTTTTCTTACTCTGTTTCGAACTGCTCCATATACAGCGTTTTCCCGTCCCAGACGATATAGGAGAAATATTGCATCCAGTCACCTGCAATCAGCAACCGTGCGGTCCGCGAAAGCATCAGGTCGAGCATGATATGGCGGTGTCCGAAGATAAAGAAGTTGATATCCGGGTGTGTCTTGAGGTATTCTTTTGCAAAGAGGGCCATATACTCGTGGTCTTCGCCCTGGTATTCGGCTGCTTCCCTTGTCTTATGTTTTTTTAATCCGCTTTTACGACTGCTGAGCGACCAGCCGAGAGCGAAGCCGAACGTCCAGCGGGGATGGATGCCCGCATACAGCCATTGGCAGAATTTATTACGGAAAAGGGTGCGAAGGAAACGGAATGCCTTGCTTCTATAGTCTACCTCGTCGCCATGTCCGAGGAAGAACCGTTTGCCTAAAAGGTCTACAGTGAGCACATCCCGGTGGATGATCGCACCTATCTCCTTTGGCAGATAGTCGAACATCCAGATGTCGTGATTGCCGATAAATATATGGATTTCCACTCCATTATCGGATAGTTCCGCCAATTTACCAAGGAAACGGACAAAGCCTTTCGGTACGACGTATTTATATTCATACCAATAGTCGAACATATCCCCTAGGAAATAAATAGCCATTGCCTCGTCTTTGATGCTGTCCAGCCAGCGTACCAGTCTCTTTTCGACGGCAAGCGGGTCTTTATGGAAGCGGGCACCAAGATGGGCGTCCGATGCAAAATATATTTTCTGTCGAAGGGAATCCATGCCTTTATAAAAAACCTAGTTCAAGTTTGGCCTCTTCGGACATCATCTCCTTGTCCCATTCCGGCTCGAACACGAGGTTAACTTCCACGTTGTTCACGCCATCGACTGATTCTATCTTCATCCGGACATCTTCCAGAATGAAATCAGCAGCAGGACAATTGGGGGCGGTGAGGGTCATGTCGATGCGAACGTTCTTCTCATCGTCTACCTCTATGTTATAGATCAGGCCAAGATCGTAGACGTTAACCGGGATTTCCGGGTCGTATACGGTTTTAAGCATGGCGACAATCGCTTCTTCTGTTTGGAGGAATTCGTTGTTCATATTTCTTTAATTTGAATACAAACGTACGAATTAATTGACAATTGACAATTGACAATTGACAATTAATAACAGGAAAGGGTGGCTTCTGCTTCGTAACCCATAGCTTTACGATGGCTAATGCATAGAGTTACCCTTCGTAAAGCATAGCTTTATCTCACAGGGTTCCTTCGTCCGAATAACTGTAGTAGCTGCCGTCGGCCAGGACAATATGGTCTAACAGTTGTATTTCGAGTAAGCGGGCAGCGTCCCGGAGGTGTTGTGTCAGCAGGTCGTCCTGCCGGCTGGGGTGTGGATTGCCCGAAGGGTGGTTATGACAGAGGATGATGCCTACCGCAAGGGCATTGATCGCGGCTTTTAGGATGATGCGCAGGTCGGCTGATGTCTCGCTTATCCCGCCTTGGCTTATCTTGACCTTTTCGATCACCAGGGAAGAACGGTTCGTGAGTGCGATCCATAATTCTTCGTGGGGAAGATCGCAGAGCAGGGGATAGAAAATCCGGTAAACATCGCTGCTAGAGTGGACAACGGGACGTTGAACCGGATCGCTGTTGCCACGTCGTTTCCCAAGTTCGAGGGCTGCATTGATTGTGATAGCTTTGACTTTGCCAATGCCTTTAAACTTAGACATCAGTTCTTTGACGGATAATTTGCCTAAAGCATTCAGGTTATTATTGACGGAATTTAAAATACGTTGTGACAGTTGGACGGCAGTTTCCCGGCTGTTGCCGGAGCCGATCAGAA
>ERZ779956.816-NODE-816-length-15635-cov-2.463030_pt1 | contig 15635 bp, 10 predicted proteins | sample MGYA00511940_ERZ779956 | MGnify/ENA primary metagenome ERZ779956 (study PRJEB29588, sample SAMEA2154992) | human gut metagenome | biome: human gut; feature: human-associated habitat; material: faeces | place: Denmark | collected 2008/2010 ...
ACATCAAGGATAGCCGCGAATCCGTGCTGGTTACGTTCGGAAAGGTTGCCGATTCCTATGGATTCACGGACTACCGGATCACGGACGACGGCATCAAGTTTACGAACGGGTCGGAAATCGTACTGCTCGACTTGACATTCTATCCGCAGAAAGACCCGATGTTCGAGCGGTTGGGGTCGAAAGAGTTTACAGGTGGTTGGATAGAGGAGGCCGGAGAGGTTCATTATATGGCCTACGAGGTGCTGAAATCCCGAATCGGGCGGCATCTCAACGAGGAATACGGACTGGAAGCGAAGATGCTCATAACCTGTAACCCGAAAAAGAATTGGCTGTATAAGCATTTCTACAAACCGCATATCGACGGAACGTTACCGAAAGACTGCGCATTCGTTCAGGCGTTGGTCTACGACAACCCGTTTATCACGCCCGATTACATTCGAACGCTCGAATCAATCGGCGTCAAGTCGATTCGGCTACGTCTACTGCTCGGCAAATGGGAATACGAGAGCAACGCAAACCAACTCGCCGACTACGACGCCATCCTCGACTGCTTCACGAACGAGCGGCAGACGGGCGACGGCGTGCGGCGTATCAGCGCCGACCTTGCCATGAAAGGCCGTGACCGCTTTGTCGCGTTCAACTGGACGGGAATGGCCGCTAAACTCGCTATCGACAAACCGTACAGCACGGGCAAGGAGATCGAAACCGACCTGCGCGACGAATCGAGGCGGCACGGCGTCCGGCGCTCTAACATCATCGCCGATTCTGACGGGCTGGGGCAGTACCTTGATTCGTATTTGGAGGGCATCAAGACGTTTCACGGAGGAGCGCCCGCGCCGGATAACACGTATTTCAACCTCAAATCGCAATGCGCGTTCAAACTGGCGGAGGTTATCAATGCAGGGCTGCTCTACATCGACTGCCCGGAAGAACTACAATCGACCATTGCCGAAGAGCTGGAAGCCTGCCTTGTCGCCCGCGACGTCGACGCCGATACGAGCAAGAAACGAATCATCGACAAACGAGAGATGAAAGCCGTACTTGGTCGGTCGCCCGACTATTTCGACCCGCTGATGATGCGCATGTACTACGAAATCGTCCCGCAGCCGAAAGGTATGCGCGTCCACGTCGGGCGGCTTTCGTGAAAAGCTGTTTTTAGGCTGTTTCTGCTGGTAAAATTTGAAAGACAAATAAACTACCGCCCCGGCGGCAAAAGTGGATTAAACAGGAAAACTGATGAAAATAACAATCAAGAAACGGACGACCCGGCAGGTGCTCGCTATCGAACGAGTACTGACGCCCGAATCGCGTGCAGCATTGCAAACCCTGCCGAAGCCAGACAAAGTATGCGGCGTGCGCACGCCGCGAAACCTCAACGATCTAACTATCGGCGATCTGTTCAGCTTGCAGGCAGACGGGACGCACGCCCTTATAGAGCGAATCGCGTCCGTCATTCTCAAAGTACATCCCCGGCGCTGCTACAACGAACGGGCAGACAAAATGCTCGGTTTTGTCTTTTGGGTCGGGCGAGAATTGGAGCGCATCGCAGCGTTGTTCGCAAGCACAAGCAACCAGCCGACGCCCGAAGAGATCAAAGCCGGAATAAACGACCTTGATTTCGGGCCGTTCGGCATCATCGACTGGTACGCCCACCGACAGGGCTACCAAGACCAAGACGACGCCGCAAAGGTGGCATGGGTGCGCGTCTGCGAGTGTATGCGAATCGACAACGAGCGGATTGCCTTTGAACGGCGCTTGCGCGAAATAATGGCCAACAAAAACAAATAGACCTATGGAAAAACAGACAGTCGAAAACAAAGTCAAGGAGATCGCCGAGGCGATGGGCCTTACCTATCTGTGCGAATCGTGGTTCCGCGCCAATCAAGCGTTCGACCGATTCCGGCGTCAAGGAGAGAGCCGCGAGGTTACGCACCCCGACGGCCTCACGCTGCCCGCCTGCCTCTACGTGCAACCCGTGGCGGGTTTTCTGAATTTCACGTCGCAGGGCTTCGTGCGCGACGCTCCGTCCTGCCTTATCTCCTTTGCCGACGCTATGCCGCTCGACTACAAAGGAGCCGATGCGCAGGAGATCGCCGAGCGGCTGAAAGGTCTTGCCGTGCGATTCATCGTCGCCGTAAACGAAAGCGGCTTTTTCGTTCCGGTCGCCGGGCAAATCAATTACCGCGTCGCGTTCGACAAGATGGACGCAAACCTATGTATCGTAACGCTGTCGCTGACACTCCAAGAACAGGCGGGCGTCTGCTTCGATTACGGCTTGTAGCTATGGACGTACAAAGAATAGAACTCGAAGCCGACCGAATCGTCGCCGAAGAACTCGACCGGGCACGGCAGAAAATTATCGAGAACCACGTCGCCGCGGGACAACGGACGACGGGCACAACCGCCGACAGCATCACAATATCCGTAACGACCAATGGCGGCGTAACCACGGGGACGATGGACGCCCGCCCATATTTTGCAGCACTCGAAACCGGCACGCAACCGTGGCAGTCGCAACATTTTCGCCGACGCCGCGACGGGTCGGTCTATCCGTCCGCCCCGAAATGGTTTATCGACATCATCGCGGACTGGGCCGCAACAAAGGGTGTAGATATTTCAGCGTGGGGAGCAGCGACCAAAATAATGACGGAGGGGTCGGCCCTATTCCGTAACGGCGGCCGCGAAGACATCTTCACGCCCGAAATAGCGGCCCTATCCGACCGCATCGCCGATAGGCTGGCGGGGCTTTTCGATGCACAGATCGTCGAATCAATTTTAAGACAATAGACCATGAGCAGAACATTTACACACAGCAGCACGGGAACAGTAGTCGAATATCCCAATGCAACGCATTTCGCATTCGTCCCGGCGATTTTCAAAATCACGAAAATTCCCACAACGTATGACAAATTAGAAATGGTCTTAACCGACCGCCAAGCGCAGCAATCGTACAGCGAAGAGCGCGAGCCGCTCAATGGGGCCGCATATTTCGATGTACGGCGGTATCTGCAACTGTTATTCAATAACGTTGCGCAGGGAGTGATTGATTACAGCAAGGCGTTCGTCGATTCCCCGCTGAAAAAGAATATCTACGCTACGATATACTGGTATCGCAACGGCAGTCAATTCTATCTCGGCACGTTTGGGATAGACGCTATTTGGGGCACAATATCCGCCCGCGAATCATCCGGCGGCATCATGCGTCGCAAATGGTTCGTCCGCTATCCGTTTACGGTTGATGTCTTCGCCAAGAACGGAACATCGTTCGACGTGCTGATCGACGGTAAACAGTCCGACATCATGTTTTACAACCACAACGAGGACGCGGAAGGTGCGACCCCATACCACCGCTACCTGCTGAATCCGGCAAGAGTGATCGACCCCTCGACCGTCGCCCGTTCGGTGCATATCGCCGTACCGCATAGCCTCGTGCTGAAAAACGACGAGGAGGCTGTCGGCATGGTTGGCTATACACTCGACATAGACCGGAGCACAAACGGTGTCTATCTGCGCTGGATAGACCAACAGGGGCGCTATTGTTACTACCTGTTCAAGGAGATCGGCAGCGCGTCGACCGTTTCGACATCCTCGACATGGGAGCGCAGCGATATGAATGTCCCGACCGCTTACATAGACGGCGTGAATATCGAAACGTCAGTCCGGCAAAGCCTATCCCGGAAAAAGACCCGTTCGCTGGGAGCAAAGTTGGTCGATTCCGAAACGTATGATTTCCTGCTCACACTCGCGCAGTCGGTCGTCGTGGATGTTTTCGACGGATACGACGCCAACGACGCGCCGCTGTGGCACCGCGTCAATATCGTTGCTGGCAGCTACGAGAAGACGACGAAGCATTACCAAGATTTTATTTTCTCAATCGAGGAACCTGCGCAGAGCGCACAAATGCTGTAACCATGACGGAGGGATTATATATCAACGGCGAGGCCGTCGACTTTAAACCGGATGCGGCGACGACCCTCAACTACAAGTCTAACCTGCTCGGCGACATATCGAAAATTACGTCGTCGAATTCGCAGACGATTCAATGCCCGAAGACAACACGCAACCGAAAGATATTCGACAATCCGGGGGCGCCCGCCTATGTGTCCGATAAGCGATACAACCGATATTCGGCCCGCCTTGTTCGGAATGGAATCGAGGTCGTCCGCGTCGGATATGCCGTGCTACTATCTTCGTCTGAAACCTACGAAATCGCGCTTTATTGGGGCGTGATGGCAAACTTTCAAACGTGGGTCGACAAAGCGGCCAAGTTGAACGAGTTGACCGGAACCGAAGCGCTGGCGTGGAATGCAAATACCACACCGACGACCCTGTCGCAAATGAAATCCACCGGATACGGATTTGCAAAATACAACTGCGGCGTGTCGAATGCCAACCTTGCCAATTTCCACCCCAGCGCTACCGCATGGTGGATTCTCGACAAGATAACCAAGCAGGCCGGATTCACGTTCGAAATGCCGAGCAAGTACGCCAGCGCATTGCGAGCGATAGCGATTCCATGCTTGAGTCGAAACGCATCAGACGCAAGCAATGAGGCGGAGGCCACGGTATCTATATATCCATTCATAACGTACAGCAACGGCTTTTGGGGATATTCTATCGCGGGCAATAACGGGACAGATAGACACGGTGTTTTCGACCCGGATGATAATACCAAAATCCGCAAGGTCGACAACGCAACAAAGGTGATTATATCCATTGTAAACCGATCGGGGGCACAGTTGGGAATGGTTCTATATTCCAATAGCTCCAACGGATTCCCCAGCCGCGTATATATCCGAGCGACACGATACAGCGACCGCGACGAAACAACGACGCAAATAGCCGTCAGTATCGGGTCATCGTCGGTATCGTCGTCAACAGGAACGTATGCGTATCAAAAAACGTATTATTTCGCCGACATTGAAGAGGAAATCACGTGGGGAGAATATGACTACCTGCGCCTGTTTCCACATAACGGGACATCGGTAATTTCCGGTTCGAGATTGGGAAATACCAAACTTACGATTACGGAAGACTTCGAAAATATCATCTATCCGAGTTTATTTCCGATACCTCAAAACCTGCCCGAAATCTCGCAAATCGACTTCATCAAGGCGATCTGCGGAATGTTCGGCATCTTTGCCGTACCCGACCCTACAAACGTCAATAATCTGAAATTCGTATCGCTCGACACCTTACAGGAGAACAAAGCGCAGGCGTGCGATTGGTCGGATAAATTCGTCCGAAGCAATGACGACGAGCCGAAAACCACGGAATACAAAATCAACGACTACTGCCGCAACAACTATTTCAAGTACAAAGAAGACGATACGGTTTTCACGAATGCCGACGGCAATCTGAAAATCGACAGCGAGATTTTAGACGCCGAAAAGACCGTTATAACATTGCCTTTCGCTCCATCGGACGGCTCGACGATACGGCACTACGAACTGAACGATGACGGAACAGCCGTCGACACCGTACAAGTCAAAGACCGGATTATGCGCCTTATCAGCGACGGTTCCGGGCTGGCTATGCTTGTATTCGACGACCTCGATTTCACGACCTTGCTATCGAAATACTATTCCACCCTATCGCGTCTGCTCAACAGCGCAATAACCATTACGGAGCAGATCATGTTGGACGAATACGATTTGAAATCGCTGGACTATTCAATCCCGTTCTACCTGCGCCAATATGGGAAATTCTACGGCATCGTCAGCATCCAGTCGACAGCGAATAAAGCCTGCGAGGTCAAAGCCGTGCAGTTGCCGGAAACGGTTGTCCAAGAACCGGAACGTCCATCGCAGGCGGTATCTATCGGCTGGCAATGGGAAGACGTCGCTATTTACATAACAGCCAGCGCTGCGCCTGCGTCAGACCTCGATGTCGTGATAACCCCCTACACGTACGACGGTGTTGCCCTCGTACAGCAAACGATCATCTTTCCTGCCGGGCAAATGAAAGTGATCGGCCCGACGATTACGCGAATAGTCGGCGGAATCGAAATAAACTCCATCACCCCGGAATATGACGACACGTATAGCTACATCATCGCAGAACAAACCACGAAAAACGCATAACAAATGGCAGAAAACACAACAACCCGCGTCGTCGAGGTGCAAGTCGACAACGCGGAAGCTATCAAGCTGATAGCCGACTACAACGCCAAGATCGAGGAATCGACGGCAAAGGAAAAAGCCCTGCGCGAGGCGATCAAGAAAAAGGGAGAAGCCACCGCCGCCGACCGCGAGGAACCGGCGAAGCTACGCGCCGAACAGACCGCCTACAAGCGTGAGTTGCGCGAGGTTGAAAAGGAGGTGCAGAACAACATCAAGGCGGCCCGCGAGGAAGAGGGGTCGAACCGAAAACTGCGCGCCGAACTGTCGAACCTCACAAAACAGTACGATTCAATGAGTGCAGCCATGCAGAAAAGCGCAGAGGGCGAGGCACTCAAAAAACAGATCAACGAAATAACCGATGCGCTGCTCGAAGCGGAAGAGGGTACGCAAAGGTTTTACCGGAACGTGGGTAACTATCCCGACATCAAGCCGCTCGAAACGCAATTAGGTGTAATTCGTCAGCAACTCGCGCAGATGAAATACGAGGGCAAAGAAACGACGCAAGAGTATCAAGACCTGCTGGGCGTCGCCGCAAATATGAAAGACGCCCTTGCTGACGTCGAGGCTGGCATCAATGCCGGGGCATCCGACACGGCGCAACTCGACGTGCTCATCAAGGGGACGCAAAATCTTTTGCAGCTATGGGCACAATGGTCGATACTTTCAAAGCAGTTAGGGGTCGAAAATAAAGACCTCGACAAAGCTATCGGCATTATAACGCAGACGCTCGGCGCACTCGTGGCCATCCAATCCGTGCAGAACATGTTGCAGAAACAGTCTATCGTCATGCAAAAAGCACAAGCGGTTGCAACATGGGCACAGACGAAAGCGGAAACCGCCCGGACGTCGGCGATAGCCGCCGGGACGGGTGCCACAAACGCCGGAACCGCCGCAGTATGGAAATTCACGGCGGCGCTTTTTGCAAACCCAATCGGGGTTATCGTCGCGGCAATTATCGCGGCAATCGCGGCCGTTTATGCCCTCGTCAAGGCGTTTAGTTGGTTCAATTCGTCGACCGAAAAAGCGAAAGAGAATCTGAAAAAACAAGGCGAAGAACTCGACAAGCTCAATAAGAAATACGACGAGCACATCGAGAAGATGAAAGCCCTCGGCAAAACCGACGAGGAAATAACGCTGACGCGCCTTGCCCTGCTGAAAGACCTTGCCAACAAACGCGCCGAACATTTCAAAGCGGCGCAACGGCTCTACAAAAAGGACAGCGAGGAATACAAGGCATCACAAGATGCCAAGAAAAAAGCGGACGAAGACTACCGATCAGCGCTGAACGATACGGCGAACCACCTGCGCAGCCTCGCGTCCGCCTATAACGACGCCGCGTTAAAAAAGAAACTGGGTGCGGTCAAATACGCGACGCAACAAGCTAACGAGGAATTCAAGAATCAGCGCAAACTACTCGTCGAATTGGTGTATGCAGGTAGGGTAGCCAGCAGCGAAGCGAAAGATATTCTTGCGAGCCTCGAAGCCGCACGCGACAAGACAATAAAGGAGGCCTACAAAGAAGCCGCAGAAAAGCAGAAACAAGCCCTTGCGACCGAACTTGCTGCCGTGCGCGCAGCGACCGATGCCAAAGTCACCCTGATGAAAGAGGGTATCAGCAAGCAGTTGACGCAGGAAGAGATCGCATACCGCCGTCGGGTCGCCGATCTGAAAAAACGCCTCGAAACCGAAAAGGGGCTGACGAAAAAGGCAAAGGCGGCAATTCAGCAGCAAATCGAGCTGGCCGAACAGCAACACGCATTAAACGTCGAGAAAATCAACCGCGCGGGCCTCGACAAGAAAATCCAACAAGAGCAGCAGAATATCGCCCTGCGGCTGGCCGCCGTCAAACAGGGAACCGACGCTGAATATACGCTGAAAGTCGAACAGCTACGGAAGCAGCAGGAAGCCGAACTTGCCAACGTCGAACTGACCGAACAGCAAAAGACCCTCATCCGGGAGAAATACAACAAACAGCTGGACGACCTTTCGAACCAATGGATAAACGCCAACTTGCAAAAGCAGAACGACGCGCTGCGGCTCGAATGGGAGAACCGAATCAACGCCGCCGCTGTGCAGGGGCAAAACACCCTGCAATTACAGTTGCAGATGCGACAAGCGGAGCTCGACGCCTTGCAACGAATGGAGGGCGAAAGCGACGCCGCATTCAAGGCCCGACAGCTCGCCGCGCAGCAGGCATACGTTGACGCGAAACGAGCTATCAACGATTACGAGGTACAAATCGAACAAACAAAACTGGAAGCCCTCGCAGCGGTTACGAACGGTCTGTCTGGCCTACTCGAAGAATTGGGCGAAGACAATAAGACTTTCGCCGTTTTGAGCAAGACACTTGCATTGGCCGAGATAGCCATCAATACCGGAAAGGCTATCGCAGCGGGTACGGCGCAGGCTCAAAGCGTCCCATTCCCCGGCAACCTTATCGCAATCGCTACGACTGTTGCAACGATCATGGCGAATATCACGTCGGCGATTAAGACTGTCAAATCGGCAAAATTCTCGACTGGAGGTTATGTGTCCGGGCCGGGAACGTCGACAAGCGACAGTATACCCGCCATGCTGTCGGACGGCGAATCGGTAAACGCAGCCTTGCCGACGTCTATGTTTGCCCCGATCTACTCGGCGCTGAACCAGCTCGGAGGCGGTGCGCCGATAGTCGCCGCACAGTCGAGCAATCAGATAGCAGGCGAAGATATGCTTGCCCGCGCATTCGCAAAGGGAGTTTCGCAACTCGACATGCGCGTCGGAGTGGATGAAATAACCCGCGTATCTGACCGGGTGAAAGTAGTCGAATCATTAGGCGATTTGTAGTTATGAAAGTACACGAAATTTTGCAACAGAACACCGATCTGCTCCGGGCGCTCGCTCGCGCAGGCGCGGCTATCGAGGATGTCCGCTATATCCCCTTGTGGAACGACTACGAACGGCTTCGCCGTGACGGGTTCAAAGTAGCGTATATCGTCGCGTACCTGTGCGACACCTACGAGGTCAGCGAACGCACCGTCTATCGCATTATCCGACGATTCGGCCGCGACGTCAATACGAGCCGCTGACACGGCGTGTCAGTTGATTGTGCCTCAAAGCGTGTATTTATTACACGCTTTTTATTTAGCTTTGTTTCGTAAAATCAAATCTATGGCAACTCTCAAACTCTACAATCCGATTCTTTCCGAAGCGACAAAAGAATGCTACTGGTTCTGCGACGAGGCCGGAACGAGTTTCAAGGACGTGGACGAATTCATCAACGGCATCCCGGCAGGCGACGATAATATCGAATTACTATTGCACTGCGACGGCGGCGAGGTAAACGAGGGCTGGGCCATCGTCGACAAGCTGCGGAGCACGGGCAAGAAGATAACCGCGACCATCGAGGGGAATTGCGCGTCGATGGCTACCGTCGTTTTGCTGGCCGCTTCCGAACGCCGAGCATACCCGCACGCCTCGTTGCTCATTCACAAGCCCTACTATCCCGAATACACGCTGGCCGACGCATACCGCGCCGATGATCTCGAATCGCTGGCCGCCTCGTTACGGGACGACGAGCAGAAGATGCTCGATTTCTACGTCGAGCGAACCGGAGCGGATCGCGCGGAACTCGAAGCGCTTATGAACGAAGACAAGTTTATCGGCATGGAGCGAGCAAAGGAACTCGGATTCATTCAGACGATCATCCCCGCAGCGTCGGCATCGGCAGGCGGCCCGAACAGCGCGAAATCGGCTGCGTGGAAGCAGCAAAATTCAATAACCAACAATCAAAATTCTATGGCAACAAAAACCACGAAAAGCGAAGACAAAAGCGTGCTTCGCAAAGCCCTCGCAGCGCTGGCCGTTGCGCTGGGACTGGAAGCCCCGCAGCCCGTCAATTACGAGCTGAACACCGAATCGGGCGACACGATCACGATTGACAAGCCGGACGGCGAAGATCCCGCCGTCGGCGACAGCGCATCGCCGGACGGAGAGCACAAGATGCCCGACGGCAAGACAATCGTCATCGAAGACGGTAAAATCACGGAAATCCGCGACGCCGAAGACGAGGGCGACGGAGGGGGCGATAATGGCGACGGCAGCGGAAACGACCCCGATTCCGAAGCGCTGGCGGCGGCTAACGCACGTATCGCCGAACTCGAAACCGAACTTGCGGACGCCCGCAAGAACGCAAAAACGACCGACGAGAAACGCATCTTGAATCTCGTCGCCATTGCGGGCGGCGAAGCATGGCTTGTCAAGGCCAAGTCCGACTACAAGCCCGCCGCACGTCAAACCACGACCACAGCCGCAGGAGAAGGCAAGAAGAACGCCGCGAAACCGCAGTCGCGCGTTCAGCAGCGCATCGCCGAACTCGAAGCGGCACATCAGAAAACGGAGTAAATCACAACAACACTTTCAATTATGGCAAGCACAGGACTTAATTTTTCGAATCTGACCCCCGATAACGGGGCGATTAAAGACCTCAAACGGTTGATCTTCTTGGCCGTTACCGACCCCGAATCGCTCGGAAAGATTTTCAATTTCCTGCCGAAACAGAAGCACGGCGAAAAGGTCGGTTTCATCGGCGAATTCGGCATGGTCGGCAAAGCCTCACAGGGCTGTAATCCGACGTTCGGAACCAGCGTCCTTGCGACGAGCGAAAAAGAGTGGGACATCCGCGAATGGGAGGTTGCCGAAAAAATCTGCTACAAGGATTTGGAGGGCACAGTCGCACAGGTCGCCATGCGTACCAAGACGAACATCGCCGACCTCACGGGTACGGAATATACCGACTATGTCTACCGCAATCAGTATTCTGCTGTTGCCGAGAGCCGCGCCCTGGACGGCAGCAAGACCTATGACGGCTACTACCTCTCCTTTGCAAAAGGCTATCTCTGTGATGAAGTCAACCACTATCAATCCCTTACTTATGCAGATGAATCCACTTACGTTGTCCGCACCGAAGACCAGACGCAGGATGAAGTGCTGAAATCCGGGTTCAGCCTGCAAAAGCTGGTGTCCACCACCGGGCAGCCCTCGCCCGCCATCAAGCTGGGCGGTGCCGGGTTCAAGGTGTACCGTGTATCGCTGCTGAGCAAGGCTGACCAGTTCACCAAAAATGCCGATGGCAGCTACGATGCCGCCAGCATTCTGGAAGCCTACCGTAAATCCAGCTACGATCAGGACACGCTGAAATTTGATTTTTCTAACGAAGAACAGGCTGTTGCCACGATGTACGAGAGCGACACCACCTCTGTTACCCGCTATAATGCCACCTTGACCGCAGACAGCGATTTTGCCAACGGGCAGGGCCTTGGCTGGGTTCCGACCAACAACTCGCAGGAATACCGCCTGTCCGAAATCTTTACGAACGAAGAAGGCATCCTGCGTGTGCAGGGGCTCCCCAACGGCCAGTACATCGTCGTGGAAACCACCGTACCGAAAGATGTTTTTCAGGCTGAACCGTTCCTTGTCACTGTCAATGCGTCCAGCCCGCAGAGCAGCTTTACTATGCCTGCCGGCAGTATCACAACGCCCAGCGGCAGCTACATGACCTACAACATTCTGGACGAAGAGTTGGAGGGTTACTTGCAGCTTGTCAAAATCGACATTGAAACTGGCAAGCCTGTAAAAATTGTCGACACCACGTTCAACCTTTACTATATTGCCGAGGACGGCCGTGAAACCCTTGTGGAGATGAACGACCCGAAATCCGGCAATGCCTGGGCAAAGACCAGCACTTTCTATACCGACTCCAACGGTGAAATGAAGACCCCGGAGAAACTGCCGCTGGGCAAGTACCGCATCGTTGAGGTCGAAGGCCCGCATGGGTATTTCAACGACCGCCAGTACAATGTTGTGTTTGAGCTGACATCGGACCGTGTGTATCAGGTCAGTGGCGGCAGCGCCGACGGCATGGATGACTATGTTATCACCGAAAGCTACTATAACCACGAAACACTGGGGCAAATCAAGATCCGCAAAATCGGCAACGTGCTGACCGGGTATGAGAACGGACAATTCGTGTACGAGTCCGACAATCTTGCCAATGCCACCTATGAGATCCACGCGCAGGGCGACATTCCCACGCCGGACAATCAAGGTACGCTCTGGTACGCAGACGGCGACCTTGTCGCCACCGTTACCACTGCCGAAGATGGACAGGTGGACGAAGTCCGGTTCAGCCCCACGCGAACCACTGCAACCTACGATTTTCTGAAAGTAACCCACGATGGCACCAAGGGCGAAGTCACCATCACACTGCCGCTGGGCACCTACACAATTTCTGAGGTGCAGGCTCCTTAAGGTTTTGTCCATACCGACCACACCTACACCGTGGTGCTGGACTGGGATAACCAGTACAACGACTTGGTTCTTGCAAAAGCCGTCACTGACCACACGCAGGATGGCGATGTTATCTACGATTACTCTATTATAAATGTAGGCAATGCCAGCGCCGAGCAGATGGAAAAGCAGATTCTCGTCTTTGAGAACGCCCGTGTGCTGCCGGTCGTTGAGGAGGGCAAAGTCGGTGTCGGGCTGTATAAGCTGGACCGCGACACCTGCGATTTGACCGATGAAGCGCCCTATTCGGACGGCTGTAAGACCCGCGCTTCCCTTTTGAATGGCGGCAGCAACCGTGCCGATATCCCGGCTGATGCCAAGATGGTTGCGGGATCCATCTATGAACTGTACACCGCAGACGACATTTACAGCATCTCAGGTGAGCTTCTGGCCGCCGCCGATACGCTGCTAGGCACAGCCACCACCGATCAAAACGGCCTTGTCTATTTTGACGTGGATGTTCCCCTGCGCGGCGAACATTACGGCAGCAGCGATGCCCACGACTGGACGACAAACAGTGGCCGCTACTACCTGCGCGAGATCAGTGTGCCGGACGGCTACCTGATTGAGCAGAGCGTAATTCCGGTGGAGTTCACCTACGAAAACCAGTTTATTGCATGGCAGATCGTTGACTGCCTGCACTCCGACAAGCAGACCACCGTGGAGATCGACAAGCGTGCTTTCGCCTCTGATTCTGATACCACCTTTGCCCTGCCCGGTGCCACCTTGACCGTGACCGATTGGAACGGCAATGTGGTGGATAGCTGGGAAAGCAGCGACACGGCTCATGTGATTCGTGGACTGCATCTTTCCCACGACTTTGCCGGGAACCGCGATACCACCAAAATCTATACGCTGTCCGAGACCCGCCCGGCAGACGGCTATACCACCGCCCGCTCGATTCAGTTCCGCTTGGAGCAGGCCACGGGCGATAACAGCTACTTGCAGGAAACGACGGTCTGGGTACTGCATGAATCCGAAGATGCCGAGTACCAGTCCGGCAGTATTATCTCCCCCACTGCATTCTCCGATGATTCCGTGGCTACGATTCCCGCCAAGCTGCGTGCTTTCTGGGATAAGCTGCTGGGCAAGAATCCCGATGCAGACGGCGTTGTCATTGCCAACTGGTACTGCGTGAACGGCATGCTGGTGGTGAATTTCACCGATGCCGCCAATGACCGCGCCATTGCCAAGTGCCTGCGGGAGAGCGATTTCTCCGATTTGACGTTTGATAAGGTCTACTTGACCGGCGCGGCGGCTCCTGCATTCTTTGCCGATAAGCAGGTTGCCGACAAGCCTACCGATGCCGAAATCACCTACTCTGCAAGTTGGATTCTGCTGAAGGATTCCGATGGGTTCAGCCAGACCGTTACAATGCTGGATGCCCCGACCCGCGTAAAAATCAGCAAAGCTGATATTACGACTCACGAAGAAATCCCCGGTGCCACGCTGCGCGTTCTGGACAAGAACGGCAATGTTGTAGACGAATGGGTATCCGAAAACACACCGCACTACATAGAGGCTGTGCTGGTTGCGGGCGAAACCTATACGCTGGAAGAAACGCTCGTACCCGATAATTCCGGGTATGTGCCTGCCAATGCCGTTCAGTTCACGGTCGAGGATGACGGCGAGGTCCAGCACGTTTTCATGCAGGACGACTACACGAAAGTGCAGATTTCTAAGACCGACATTGCCACTGGCAAGGAGATCAGCGGTGCAAAGCTGAAAATCACGGACGCAGACGGCAAAATCGTTGCTGAATGGGTCACGGACGGCGCACCTCACTATATGGAGCGCATCCCAATGGGTACGTACACCCTGACCGAGACGATGGCTCCCACCGAGCAGGGCTATGTCCGCGCCGAGAGCGTTACCTTTGAGGTTGGCCCCACCGGGGATATTCAGCGCGTAGAGATGAAAGATGACTTCACCAAGGTCGAAATTTCCAAGGCTGACATGACGGATGGCCGCGAACTGCCCGGTGCAAAGCTGAAAATCACCGATGCCAGCGGCAACACCATTGCCGAGTGGGAGACCAACGGCCAGCCCCACCGTATCGAGCGTCTGAAGCCCGGTGAGTATACGCTGACTGAGACAGCTGCCCCGGCCGGGTATCTGCTCAGTGAGGAAGTACACTTTACCGTGCAGGAGACCGGGGAAATTCAGAAAGTTACGATGTACGATGCCCCGGCGCACGCGCTGATTCTCACCAAACGAGATATTGCCACCAATGCAAAGCTGACAGATGCCCGCTTAACGATCCGCGATGCCTACGGCACGACCATTGATCGCTGGACAACTACGGACGGCGACCATGCCATTCGCGTACTGCCGGAGCGCTCCGCCGCCAAAGACCCGCACAAAAATCTGCTGCTTTTGTCCGATGACACCAGCGAACACGTCTACACGATGGTGGAAGAACTGGCCCCGGACGGCTATCTGGTTGCCGAGAGTATCACGTTCAAAGTCATGCAGATGAACGATGCCCTTGTTGTATTCATCTGGCAGGACGGCGGCTGGCAGAAATCTTCCGAGGGGTACCTTGCCATGTACGATGAGCGCACCGATACGCCCGTGCCGCTTATGAAAACTTTCCCGCAGACCGGCAGCATTTTATAAAAACTGTGCCAAGTTGTTACACTGCGCACAATTTAAGAATGGAGTGATATTTTGTCCGTTTCCTGTTTTACTTCCACCAATTCGCATCTTTGCAAGTTCCTGCGCACCACAGGTCGCGATTGGCGCAACACTATCTACATCGAGTGCGGCGACTGTCAGCGTGCTGCGAGCCGTAGCTGCAAGAATTTGCTCTGTGCCTTTGACACGGCCGGCGCGCCGGTAATCGTGCCGGTACATGATGTGGAATACTTGTTCAGCACCACCGTGGACAAGTCCGAGTGCCGTGCCATCCTCACGAAAGCCAACTTCTGTGAACTATACAAAGGCTGGATTGATGAGCACATCCGCGACCCCCACGCCTGTCCGTTGAATGATTTGTACGTCAGCTGGGAGATTCCCGAGCCTTGCGCGGCGAGGATTTTTCTGAATCGGTAAATAGGCGCCAAATAACAACAATCCCCAAGGTGACTTCTGAACAGCACCCCATTTGTTAGACAGTATGATATACTATCTAACAAGTGGGGTGTTTTGCTATGCCAAAAGGAGTACCAAACAAACGATATACGC
>ERZ779956.817-NODE-817-length-15594-cov-14.886737_pt1 | contig 15594 bp, 10 predicted proteins | sample MGYA00511940_ERZ779956 | MGnify/ENA primary metagenome ERZ779956 (study PRJEB29588, sample SAMEA2154992) | human gut metagenome | biome: human gut; feature: human-associated habitat; material: faeces | place: Denmark | collected 2008/2010 ...
GGAGAATGTTGTCCCCATTAGGGGACAGCAAGTTGTGTTTTCGTTTAACGAAAACAGGACGGTTTAACGGAGAATACACCGATAAACCGTTACTTATTTCAAGCTCCAGCGTCGCTTTTTACATATCTAACTATAATTCATTTGAAATCACAAAACAGATTGAACCGAATGTGGTTAGTTTGTCTGTTTATTTCATGTCCGAATCATTAGTATGCTATGTTGCAAAGTTCGTATTCATTATGAAAAAATCCGCTTACGAGAACAAGATATTCAGGTAATTTGCCATCCTTTCCCCAAAGAAGTTCGATGTTAAAAAGTTCAGCAAGCGTTTTGGCTATGTCAAATCCGAAGGCTTCGAGTGACGGACGCACTTTTTCCGGGTGTCGGCATGGTGTGCCGCAGTTACGCGTACACTCGTTATCTGAGCAGTGAAGACATTTACCTATATAGGCAAATGAACGCCCTCCATATTTCCGTTCCATATCCAATAATTCGCTCTCGATTCGTATCCGTTCCGGTAAAATGAGTTTTTGTGTATATTCAATCGGAATATCTTTGTCTTCAGGGATTATCTTCGTTGCCATAAGATGTGCATACTTGTATTGTCGGAGAAACGATTCCGTATCAAAATCAAATGGAGGACACCCCCAACTTTTACCGTAATTGGTACATTGTTTGCAAAGTTCAAGAAAATGTGGTTCGTCACGGAATTCGGCGATATATCCTTCAACAGTGATGTCTGAAGTAAAATTTTCTACAGTGTATATACTCATTGTTTCAAAATCATTGTACCGCATAAGGAGTCGAAACGGATGTTTTCATTTTGGAAAAGTCTGTCAATGTATCCGCTTTTCTGCATTTCAGACGCGGTCAAGCAGTTTAAATTCAGGGTATCTAACAATGCTATCGAATCGCACATGGACAACGCGATGTCAAGTTCATGTGTCGAGAACATGATACATTTTTTCTCGTCGTGGACAAGCCTACGAAGCAACGCCACAAGTTCGTAGCGATTAGGCATGTCAAGAAAGGAAGTCGGTTCATCAAGGAGAATGATAGGAGTATCCTGTGCCAATGCACGAGCAATCATCACACGCTGGCATTCGCCATCCGACATTTTATCCATCGTGCGGTTTGCATAAGCCTCCATTCCCACCGAAATGAGCGATTGCATGACTATCTCCTTATCTGTTTCTTGCATCCTACCTATCCAGTTGGTATAAGGAGCACGGCCTATGGCTACGACATCTTTGCACCGCAGGTTGGCGATGCGCGTGCGCTCGGTCGTGACGACAGCCAGCGTTTTTGCCATATCTTCGGTTTTCATGCAGGCGATGTCGTGCCTGTCGAGAATGATTTTTCCGGAATAACACCGGTTCAGACCGGCTATGGCGCGGAGCAACGTCGATTTTCCTGTCCCGTTTCTTCCGATAAGGGCTGTCAGTTGACCTTTTTTTATCGTGGCATTTACCTCGTGGAGCAACGAGTTTTCTTTGTAACCTATGGAAAAATGCTGTAATTCTATCATGCGGTGATGGATTTGTTGCGTAAAACCACCCATACGACGATTGGGATTCCCAATAGAGCTGTAATGGCGTTGATCGGCAAGGTGAATATTTTAGAAATGATGTCGCAAAGAAGCAATATCGATGCTCCCGAAAGAATTGTTCCGGGCAGAAGGACATGATGATCGCTATTTTGGAAAAGCATTCTTGTGACATGAGGCATAGCGAGACCTATGAAACCTATCGGACCGCAAAAAGCGGTTATCGTTCCGGCGAGCAGCGTTGTCGAGAGAAACAATAGGCCGCGTGAACGCTGAATATTCAGTCCCATCGTTATGGCATACTCTTCTCCAAACAACAAAAGATTAAGCGACTTGATTGTTATTACAGCCAATAACAACCCGACTAATACTGATGGAACAAAGATGGCAAGTTGTTGCGCTGTCACATCCCCTAATGCTCCCATCGTCCATATCACAAACATTTTTAGAGACTCGTCATTGGCTATATACTGCAAAATCTGCACGACAGCGCCTACGCCCGATGAGAACATCATACCCAGAATCAGGATTACCATGATGTCTTTTATTCGCTGTCCGACGGCAGTTATCACGAGCAACACGACAGCCGCACCCACCCACGCTGCTCCGGCAATGCCTATTGATGAACCGATCCCGGCAAGTACCACAAGTGCCACACCGAGACTTGCACCGGAACTGATGCCAAGGACATAGGGACCGGCAAGAGGATTACGGAAGAGGGTCTGCATCTGAAGACCGCTGACCGATAAGGCAGCCCCGGCCAACAGTGCCACTATAGCTTTTATGAGGCGTATGTTGAGTACGATTTTTTCCGTGGCACGGGAACAATTTCCCCCGGTCAGTGCTGCCCATACATCGCGGATCGGAATGTTGACAGCTCCCACGGCCAAGTCCAGTAAAAAAAGACCGACCGTGAGCGTAATCAATATGGAGAATAATATAGTCGAACGGGAACGCATCTATTTCAGTTGCTTGTAATACACACACTCTTCCTGCACCAGTTCAGGATGGAATATCTTCACGAGGTCGCGGAGCACGATGTCAGGATTCACGACAGCAGACTCGTAATAGTCGTTACCCCCGGCTGTGTTGGTACGGGCGTTGTTGTTATACACCTCTCCATTTTTGAAACATCGGGTATCGGTGAATTTCGGACATGATGCCTTCAAGTCGTCAAGGGAGTTCGCCATTCCCACGTTCAGCCACATGTCCGCATCCGACGCGAGCAGATATGCTTCTTCTAAGTCAATGGGGATAGAAGCGTTTCCCGTGTTCTTCTGGTAGATATAGCGGCCTCCCGCATCAGTAATCAAGCGGGCTACATAACTTTGGGTTGAAGGCATGAACCACGAGTCGCCATAGGGAACATTAAGCATAACCGAAGGAGTGCCGAGGGTACTGTCGGCCACTTTCTTTTTCAAGGCGTTGTATCTGACCGGGATTGCGGCAAAGGCTTTTTCACCCTTCTCACGTTTTCCTGTGACTTCTGAAAGCACTACCATCCATTCGGCCTTGCCGAGAGGCGACTCTTCAAGATAATCGCCGACATACATGAACGGTATGTCGAGTTCTTCGAGTTTGCTTTCCATTGCGCTTGCGCCGTTCACCCCATAGAGCAGAACGAGGTCGGGATCGAGCGAGAGCAGCAACTCGTAGTTGATGTTCCCTTCATAGCCGACATCGCCAATACTGTCGCGGCGGGCTTGGATGTCTGGGTTGGAAATGTAGTCGATTCCCGAAACGCCGGTTATACACCGGACTTCACCGATTGCGTCAAGCATGGCGATATGAGTGGAAGACATCGCCACGATGCGTTTGGCGTCTCCTTTGAGTACCTGTCCTGCAAACCCTTCGGGAACCTCTTCACCGTTGCGGACGATAAACAGCCATGTGGTTACACTGTCCGCTCCCTGCCAGGGATTCCTGACGGTTATCAGTACGCTTTCCTTCCCGCCCGCCCCTTTGATGTCGAAGCCGGAGGCATATTCGGGAGCATAAAGCAGCAGGTTGAAATCATTGATTTTTGAGCTTTTGTTGTGGCAGCCTGTAAATGCCAGAGAAAGCAACAAAATCAGGCTTAAATTCTTTAATGCGTTCATATTGATGCAGATTATCGTTTACTATTTTTGTTTTTTCCGAACTTGGGTGTTATGCCGATGAATATCTCGAAATTGATGCCCGGCATGGGACGGGACAATACGGAAAGGTATTCTTCATCGAACAGGTTGTTGATGCTGCCCTTTAGCGACAGATCGGCCCATCGGAAAGAGAGCTGTTTTTCCAGTGTCACGTTATTCATGAAGTAAGGGGGCAGATAGCCCGTCAGGGTATAGTCATTACTCGACATGGTATAACGCTGGCTGTAATAACACCATTTGTAAAGCAGGCTCCATGTCCGCCATGACAGACGTCCGGTCACCGTTGCGGAAAACTCCGGCACGTATGGCAACTGTTTGCCGACGGATTGGTCTGCCGGACTCATCGGTTCGCTCTCGTTGATCGAGGGAGTCCACGAGAAAGTTCCGTTCATATCCAGTTTCCAGTCCTTTCCGAGCATTATATCAAGGTGGGCGTTGGTCTCTGCCCCGTAAGCATGTACCTTTTTGAGGTTTCTGGGGGAGAAGAATCCCTTGGTTGTGGGTAGCCAGATGATCCAGTCGTCGATGTGCGAATCGAACCAGTTGATACCACCGCTCAAAGCATATACATTTTCTTTCCCCACCGAGAACGACAACCCCACGTCGTATGTGAAGCCGTGCTCGCTTTTCAGGTCGGGATTACCGCCCGGCAGAAAATAGAGGTCGTTCAGCGTGGGAAAACGGTAGTTCCGGGAGATGGATGCTTTCGCCACGATATTGCCTTTTTTCGACAGTACCCCGTCGATGAAGAAAGCCGGGATAACCGGGGCCCATTCCGTACCGAACATATCCTCGCGAAGGACAAGCGAGGCGGCAAAACGATCGACAGGCCGCCATTTCGCAGAAACGGAACCGGAAAACTCGACACGTCCCTTGTCATACCCGACAACAGCCTTGTTACCTTCCTGCGAGATGATATTTTTGTCCGCGCTTTCCACCAAATGCTGGTGTACGGAAACACCGGCCGTGAACAGCCATTTCTCTGAAGGAGCATAATCCCCGTCCGCACTTCCGTAGAACGTGTTAATCTTACTGCGTGAGCGGGTCATCGAAGCCATTTCGCCGTTTCCCTTGTCCCGCTTGTAATCATAGGCCATCCATGTGTGTATATAGCCGCCTTTTACACCGACCTTCCATTTCTCCCGCACGCGATCCCACGAGAGGACGCCGCGAAACGTCTGCTCCCTTTGGCGGTTCTCGAAGTCCATGTCGTTCCCGTAATCCGTGCTGAGCATCGCCAGTTCCCGGTTGGAATTGATATACCAGGCGTTTAGCCCGAACTTGTCACCTTCGCCCGTGTTATAATAAATTTCCTGCAAAATGTGCAGATCCTTATAAGCCCCGCTGCGGTTGCGCTCCGTCGGATAATAGGAACCGATGATGTTCTTGTCCTCGTCATAGATGTTTTCCTTCTTGTCCCGGTTTCGGTATTTGTAGTCGTTGGGGGAAGAGGAATACACCACACGGGTGGAGGACTGCCAGTGTTTGTTACCGTAGGTCAGGCGGAGAAACTCGTCGAACGTGCTGAACGACCCCACTCCCTGCACGTACTGCAACCCGAATCCTTCATGGTTGGCCGGAGAAGTGGAGAGCCTGACCAGACCACCCAAGCCGCCGCCCGTTTCGTTTACCGATGACGTTCCGTGCAGCAGCGAGGCATCATCGATAAAGTAAGAAGGGATGGTGGAAAAATCCGTCATGCCCAGCATCGGGTTGTTAATGCGCATACCATTCCACGTCACTTGGGTATGCGAGGGAGAGGTACCCCGGAAAGCCACGGTGGATAACGTGGCGCGTCCGTAGTTCTTGACAAAAACGGATGAGTTGAATGTCAGCACATCGGCCATAGACAAGGCGATGTTCTCTTTCATGGCGATGGAATCGAAACGGGTTCGTTGCACGCCTATATCCTTCATAGGTCGTTTGCCCACCACCGTAACCTCCGGAATACGCAGCACCCTTTTGGTAATGCTGACGGAATTTTTTTGCTGGGCGGCAAGCAGAAAGGGCAGGCTTACCCCCACGAACAATAGAATAAGATGTCTTTTCATTTTTGTCCTCCTTCCTCGTTATTTCCAGCAGAAAGCTCCCGGAATGATTCCCACGTAAAATTCATCGATCAGCTTGCCTTGCGGCGAATAGCGATACACGATACCTTGTTGCTGGTAATCAATAGCGTCGGCCACATATACTTCCCCGTTGTTGGGATTGACCGTAAGGCCGTAGTATTTGGTGTCCCGAAACTCCAGAAAAGGCCGGACGGGAACACGGTCGGCTTCCACCGGCATTCGCCAAATATCGTTGTTGATCCAGTAAAGTATATCCCGTGTACCGTTGAGCTGGACTTCCGAAGGCCAGTCGCCCAGCTTAAACTTGAACTGTTTCTCTACGGTGAAAGTCTCGGCGTCTATACGATAGAGAGACGGTGCCTCGTAACCGTATGGGCTGCCCTCGTAACCGCCATCCGTGATGGTCCACATCTTGTTGTATTTGTCCATGACCAGCGAAGTAGGTTGTATGCCGATGGTCAGTTCGTCCACGACCTTGTCCGTCTCCGTGTCGATTTTCAGGATGCGGTTCTGGTACGACCAGCAGTTCACATAGACGTACTTGCCGTATTGTACCATTTGTTCGGTGGAACCCGATTCCATGTCCATGTCTGGACATTCGATATAGCCGGTAATCTCGTATGTCTTGGGGTTGATGATGAAGATGCGGTAGTCCCATATTTGCGTCACATAGGCTTTCTCATCCGACAGGAAATGGATATACCGGGGTGAGGTGAAACCTGTGATACGGCCCACTTCCTTGAAAGTATTGATGTCGATGGCGAAAATCACATGCGAGTTGTTCACCACGACCCAGCCTATACCGTCCCGGATAACCATAGATTGGGCCACATCGCCCAACTTGAACCCGTTGGCACGGTAAAACACTTCATTCTCCACTTCGCACGTGGCAGGATCATAGTAGGAAAGCGAGGCATTGCCGTACTGGAAATTTCCCTCGTTGGTGATGAAAAGACCGGAAGCCGATGCCGAGAAATTCTCCATCTCCCCATAATCCCATTTCATGCAACTGCCGAAAACTGGCAGGCAGAAAAGAAAAAGGCAAATCCGTTGTATTGTTCTGCTCATTGTCATTCGGATAAAAAAGAGTACCCGAATCATTACGGGTACTCTGGTTAAGGTATAAGGTTTAATCCTGCTGCGTATATTGTTTGTCCCTCATTTTTTGGAAGGTTGGGTTATACCCACATTTCGTCACACTCCAGCTTTCCTCCGTAATCATTCCGTTTTCTATGAACTTACCGAAGAAAGTGTAGTCGGTGAATTTTGTCAAACCGTCAAAAACAACCCCATGCAAGGTCTTCAACTTCTCCATGGAAAATGTTTCCTGAGAAAGAGATTTCGCTTGTTTTATCTGTAACGTACCATCTATTGTCTGTAACTTAGCACAAGTAATACCTGTTGCTTGATTAACGAACAACCCTTCACCTCCTACGTGAAGCAATTCCGGAAGATTCAGTGATTTACTTTGTAAAGTCATTGCTAAAGAACCTTTTCCCTCTTTATAATATACAGGAGAGGCTGAGCAACAGATTTTGGATAACAAAGGCAACTCACAACTGGTTAGATTGCCGGACAAATAAAATTGTCCACCCACCTCTTTCAATACAGGCATTGAAACAGTCCCCATCATAGGCATTTGGATGTATCCATATCCGTCTACGATTTCCAAGTCAGGGAATTTTGCCTTGCTTCGCATTTGGCCTGTCACATACAGATTTCCATGTACATGTTGAATTGTCGATATGGTATAATCGGGATTGTTAGTGGTTGGCTTACAAGTGAAGTCTTTGATATTCTTGAACATGATTTCAGGGAACTTGTTATTCGTAAGACTGGTGATGACAAAATTTACATTTGACAAATCTTCGGCTGTTTCAATTTTGGAGAGCTGCACCTTGTTTATAATTTCAATCTGGGGCGCTGTTTCTCCGAAGGTTTCAAATCGGGCGTTCGGCAACAGCAGTGTTCCGCTCACATCTTCAAGATAATCCAGCGTGATGCTTCCAAGTGTGGTGATCTTGCTCCAGTCGGGAAGTTGTTTGAGTGCCGTGAAATTCTTTATCTTTATCTGTCCCTTTATCGTTGTCAGTTTGTCCATTCCGCCGAAAGCCAAAAGCACGTCATTTCGTTGGGGAACAAAACTACCGGCAGGAGGAGCTTCCATATTGGCCTCCATAATAATACTTCCGTTTACTGTTTCGATTTCCGGCAGATTGATGGTTTCCAACATCACGGGGACGGTGTGGAAATCAAGACCACCTGTCTCTTTCAGTTTAAGGAGGTTTATGGAGGTCAGTTTGGCAAGATTGTTCACGGACAAGACACCTCCGACACTTGTCAGTTCCGATAACTCTAAAGAAGCGATTGTTCCGGCTGCCTTGTTTTCTTCATTGAGTCCCTGGATATTCAGATCCTGACCTACAGTGGTCAGAACCGGAAACTCAAAACTCTGTAACGACGGCGCATTGAACATCACGCTTCCTTCAATAGTTGCCAGTTTCTCGAATAGGACATAAGTCACTTGGTCGTTATATACCGATATGTCTCCGGAGAGCATTTCCAGAGCTTTCATGGAAATCATGTGAAGCTCCGTAGCTTTCGAGGCGACATCGACCGAACCTAACTGCAAACCTCCGGCTGAAACGATATTATCCAACCCTGTCAAGTCTGCACCGTTGTAACTGTTACGAATGACAATGTTGCCTGTAACCTCTTTCAAAGATGCCAATGCAGATATGTCAGTGATTTTTTCTGCCTCTTCCGCATCAGAACCGATAATCAGGTTCCCTTTGACAACGGTTGTTTTGGTTGCGGCAAAAGAAGCTACCTCCTCGGTGGTCTTCAACTCTACATCTCCATCAGATTCTATTTCGCTTTTCACCACCTTATAGGCATATTCGCGGGCATCTCCGTTATAGGATGTCACCCGGAAGGTCCGTTCGTTATCCCAGTCCGTTACCGTTTTTGGATTAGGTATGATTGTTGCAGAAGTGGTGTACTTGAATTCCACTTCGGCATTGTTCAACGATACCGTATAAGGAACGGTTATCGTTACTGTATTGTCCGTAATATCGGCCGTGTACGATTTTCCGTCCACAGTCATCACAACTGACGTGATGAAATTCTCATCTGCATCTTCAGGTATAATTTCATCGTTTTTGTCACATGCTCCCAAAAAGAACAAGGATAGGAGCATGGGAAGAAAATAATTTTTCATACTTGTATTTATTGTTATTTTGTTAAATCCTCAAAAGAAAATACTTCCGTTGAAACTTCGCCCAACCAGCCGCTTTTGGCCAAGACACCGCATTGCACTTTGATAAAATCAATATATTGCAGATTGGCTTCCGTTCCATCGGCATGGATGGCATTGGAAATTTTGAAACCGTTCCTTTGACCGCTTCCATCCACCGTACTGCCGCCTTCTATCTGGTCGTTTCCGAAATTATCCACGTACCCCCAGTCATAACTCTGATTATCCCAATAACCGGTTTGTGAATCTTGGGTGTTGCGGGCGGCCAAACAAGTGCCTGTCAGGGTATAACTGTTTTCCGAAATCCAAGCCGGATAATAATAGTCCTGTGTATGATAAGCGGACAGATAGTCTACCCAGCCGTTTCTACCGTCGGAACTGATCCATTGGACATCCATTTTTTTGCCTTCCGGACGGTAATAGGTCACTTCAAAATTCTGTATTGTTTCTTCCTTGCCTGCTTCAGATCCTTTCAGTTCGTACCACTCGTCATCCGGCAATCCGTTTCCGTTTATATCCTGCATGACCCATACGATACCCGGTTCGGAACTTCCGTCAAAGGCGTTCCCCTGAACACAGAAATCATATTGGTTACCCGAATTGGGAATACTGTGGTCGAAGCCGACGATGATATAACCCCCGAAAGAACCTAAAGAGACGTGCAGTTTGTCTTTCAAACGCTGTGTTGCCCATGCGACAGCCGCTTCAGGGGATGTTTCGTTGCCGGTCATACCACCTATCGTGCTCGTCTCGTTGATAAATTGGCCGGGAGCTGGGGTATATTCATAGACTTTATTCCAGAGCTTGGAACTTCCCGAAGCCCGGAAGCCGTCTTGTTCCTTTTTGTCCACACAAACGACTTTTACGGTGGCAGTGACAGCCGTTTTCCCTTTGTCGATATTCCTGCTTATTTTTTCCGTCGGTGTGTCTTCCGACACAGTACAGGAGACGGTGTATTCTCCGGGTGCGGACGGCGTGAACTTGAACATGCGTTCCACTTCTCCTTCCATGACCTGACCGTCCACACTCCACTCAAAACGGGGATTGTCGAAATACTCCAACAACGGACGCAGGAAAACAGGACGGTCGGCAAAAGTGTACCTGTCCGTGGATGTTTGCAGGTAAGACGGGGTCGGGAATTTGACAACGTAGGGCATCGTTTCCACGACCTCTACGCTTACGTCTTTCGTTGTTGTCCCATCTATATTGGAAGCGTTGATTGTCACCGTATAAACACCGAGTTCTTTTTCATTGAAAGTATAAGTATTCTCGGTGGAAACGATTTTTCCTTCCCGTACCCATTCGATTTTGAACCCTTCGACATCCGAATGCTGAATATCGGGAGTAAATGTGTAATCGGTATTCCGGACGACTTTTAGCCCCTGCGAAGGTAGTGCCAGTGAGATGACCGGAGGGGTGAGTTCTTTCACTTCTACTTTCAGTTCCTCTTCGGCATAGCCTTCCGCATTGTCTACTCTTAGTTTGACATAAAAATCCCCGCATTCATTCCATGTACGTTGAAGAGACGGACCCGAAGAAACCAGCGTACCGTCTATCGTCCAAGCAAAAAGAGCATCTTCAACATTCTGGTATGTCGGGGCGATAGTCAATTCGTGATCGACCTTGACCGTGTAAATACCGGTCTCGCTGTCAAGTTCTATTATAGGTTGTCCTCCTACTTCTTCGGTAATGACTTCATCCTTGTTGCAGGAGGTGAACAGCATACAGGCAGAAATAATAAAATAGTGAAAACGATGCATGATGTGTGGATTTTAGAAAAATAACAGGGATACCCCCGACAGAAGGGATATCCTTGTATTCTTTTTATTGTATGGTGATATCATCAATACAGATATAAGCCGGAGTATTCAAACCGTATGCTCCCGAATCCGAACCCTCGAAGTTGAATTTCACACTTTGCACCCCTTCGGCATTGATTTCCCAATAATCCCATGTCGTGATAGGATCAACCTGTTGTTGGCCGTTACGATAATCGGCTAAAAGACGTTTGTAAGTGCGGATCAGACCGCCATTCGCATCATAACATTCCAGATTCACTTGGAAATACCCTTTCATCTCTTTCAGAGGAGTCGCTACCCCCGTAGAACCGAACTGATTACCATAAGTAATGACACCATAAGTGTATGAGGTGTTGCAGATCCACAGGCCGACCAATTTCCGGGGAACATTGAAATAAAATTCTGGTTTAGCCATCCATGCCTGATTGTAAGCATCCACATATCCGTAAACGACACCGAAATTGGAACCGCTGTGCCCGGCTTCCTTATTCTGTCCTTCCGCTTCCACCGCAGTGTTATAGACAGAACATTGGTTTAGATAAGAATACCACCAGTCTCCGGTATTTCCCGACTGATTGGAGCGGATGTTCCAGTTGGAAAGTGCGATGCCGCCGCTGGAATACTCTGTGCTTCCACCTACAGTATTAAACATTGAAAGGAAGAGATATTCTTCCGGAGTATTGTCGTAAATGGTGGTTACTTGAGGATACCCTTGGTACGAATAAAGATTTTCTCCGGCCGAGGTAGGTCCTGCTAACATGCCGGGATCGAAATCATCGAAAGTGATAGTTAAAGTACCGTCCGAATTTGTCACAGCACGGGTTTGCGAAGTTCCGGAATCAACCGGGTCCATCAAAAAGTCATCGTCCGAGCTACAGCCAGAGAACAAGGCGGTTGCGGTAAATAGACAGGCACCTGCCAGAAAGCGTAATTTTCTTTTCATAGGTCACTCATTTTAATGTAAAACATATTATTAACAAACACAAAAAATTCCCGTTCGTGCGGACTTACACGAACGGGAATATGTCTGTCTTCAAATATTGAATGGCCGATGAGCTATTCCTTATTTGATTACGACCCGTATATCCCGCAGGTGTAAATCTCATTCCGGTCATGGCAGGTCTTCTGACTCGTCCCGGTCATCGTGCCTTCCCGGTATTACACCAGTGGCAAAAGTTCGATGTCCGTTTTTGTGGACTCACAGCAGCGGGTACTGTCCCGGATTTTCACCGGGTTCCCTTTTCATTCGGAAGGCGTAAACCTCCCGAAACCATTTCCCGACTGCAAAATTATCTATATTACATATCAATTCCAAATAATTCATAATATTTATAATAAAACACACAAAGCATGACAACCGTACTGTTTTAATTAGAGCATTCAAGTTTACGACAAACGAAGACGGTAATTATCATACACAATATCCATAAACCAACAAAACAGCTTGCCATTTTCCATAACAATGCGTTCTGGAATAGATAACTGTTAGCTGCAATTATGCAAGCAAAAAAAGCAGACAGAATAATGACTATTAATATCATGCACCAGAAATTAATCCTATAAATTTATGGAAAACAAGTAAGGGAATGGAAGTTCCGTTGCCGCATGGATGCAGGTGAAGGACCTTCTCTTTTAACGTTGGATACGCCAATGCACGCCAACGGAAGACTCTGATATTATCTGTTTGGAAAGGATATAGGATGTGCGTTACTTTGTCGCATATTCAGAATCTTAAAAAGAATTTTAGTATGGAACTGACAATTATTGAAACAAGCGCGTATTAGGAGTTGAGAAAGCTGGTCAGCACGCTGGTCGTACAGATGGGCGACTTCCAGAAAAAGATTGCCCCGCCTGCGCCGGACAAGTGAATGGATGCGCAGGACGTATGTGATGGACTTATGCCCAAACACTTTCTGAAGAGTTTCCAGCAGCATCCCCTTGAGTATGGCCAGAACGGCAAATGCGTGGCGTCCGATGTGCGGGGTGACCTCGCCCCGGAGTTGCATTTCCTGCCTATGATTCCAAGACTGAGCCGCATGGCATTGTATTCACCTACCGGAAAGACACATTCGGGGAGTCTTTCTTTTCATCCGTACCCCTATATTTTTCAATCAGTTCGATAGCAATGGGCAATAATTTTACGACATACGCCACTCCCGTTTTTATACGGTTGCCCATCAGCCATGTACCGCCGTCGGAGTCGGTATGGATATTATCGTATGTTATGGCTTTCAAGTCCACATAGGAAAGACCGGTGAAGCACATGAACAGGAACATGTCGCGCATGGCACGCTGGCGTTTGTATCTCGGTTCTATATGGATTATCCTTTGCAGTTCCTCTTCGGAAAGGAAAGAACGCCTCTTGTATTCGGGCATACACTCGAATGATGCGAACGGATGAACCCGTATCCAGCCTTTTTCCTGCGCGATATACATCAGCCACTTCAAGGTATTGACACGCCCGAAGACAGTGGAGTTTGCCAAAGCGCATGTACCGAGCATCCAGTTGTAGTAATCCTCGATGAATGATTTCTCAAGTTCTTCGATGACAATATCCTCTGCATTCTTCTTGCTTTTCATGAAAAGCAGGAGACTCTTGTAATCGGCAACCAGACCGCAGTAGGTGCTTTCGGCTTTCTCTATGCCGATTTTCTTTTTATACGGTTCCAGCTGTTCCCTGAAAAGGTTCATAAGGGTGTGGCATTCCTCTGAGAAGCCGACATAGCGGTTATAGACTTTCTTGGCTGTAACAAAACTGTCGTGGTCGCAGATGTACTGGTAGTGCCTGGTGATTTGCGCCTTGATATTGTCAAGCTCCTGATTGAGTGTACGGGCCTCCTCGGACTTGCCTTTGGCCCGGTTGGTTTTGACGTCCCACAAAGCGAGGGACACTTCTTTCTTACAACTGAAACCGGCTTGGGTTCCATTGATGGTGATACGGCCCATAATCGGTGTCTTTCCGTTTTTTACAGACTGTTTATTCTCAAAACACTTAGCTATACATGGTCTGCGATAAGCTAAGAGAGATTCCCCTTACACAAAAGCATGGCATCTCCTTGTCGTATCTCGCCTTTATACTTTTATGTATAGTAGTCTACCGGATCGAATGAACAAGACCTATCCCATACATAAACCAATTTAGACTGCTATGTTATTTTTGAGGAAGAAGATGGAATGAGACCAGATACCCTCTTTAAGGCTGACTGTAAGTCGATTAAATGTAGAAAAAGATTGCTTTTGTCACAAGTAAAGTGTATATTTGCATTGAAAGAATCGTTCTTTGACAGAGGCAAAAGAAAACAGAATATTGTAATTCGCTCGTTTCTAAATCGTTACCTGATATTAATTAAACAGAAATAACTGTTTAATTTTCAATTAGATAGAGATTGTATGATGTTTCGATTTGTTGCACGGGTTCGACTATACGGCCTTTTTCGGCAAATCCGATCTGGAACGGGCCAAAGCGATCAGCGGAGGAGTCGATTTTCTGCAAGCTCCCGAACGCGAGGAGCCGAAGAAGCTGTTTATCAAGGAGGCGCTGCTGTTGCGGCAGGCGTTGTCGCTCTGTCAGAGTTTGTTGAACTACGAGCAGCGTCTCGAAGCGGCCTATTTCGAAGCTGTGCGCACGCTGTTGACGCGCATCGAAGGCAAGGGCAAAATGTCGCTGCGCGAAATCAACGCACGGATCAACGAGCTGCTCAAACAGAGCATCAAGAGCGACGGTGTAATCAACCTCTTCTCCGACGTCGAGGAGGAGTTTTCGCTGTTCGATCCGAAATTTCTCGAAGAGATCTCCCGGATGAAGGAGAGAAACTTCGCCGTCGAACTGTTGTGCAAGCTGATTGCCGAATAGGTGCGAATTTATCAACGGACCAATACGGTGCGGGCCGAAAAATTCTCCGAGATTCTGTCCCGTGCCATGAGCAATTACCTCAAAGGGTTGCTGACCAACGAGGAGGTAATTCAGGAGTTGCTGAAAATCGCCCACGAGATCGCCCACGGCAAAGAATCCGACAAAGCGCTCGATCTGAACGACGAAGAGCTGGCATTTTACGATGCGCTGACCAAACCCGAGGCCGTACGCGATTTCTATACGAACGAACAGTTGGTTGCCATTACACGGGAACTGACCGATGCGCTGCGCTGCAACAAGACGATCGACTGGAACCTCAAGGAGAGCGCCCGTGCCGGTATGCGTCGGATCGTGAAACGACTGCTCAGGAAGTATGATTATCCGCCCGAGGGACAGGAAGATGCGTTGAGTACGATCATGAAGCAGTGCGACATGTGGAGTGAAAACAGCTGACGGATTGGCCGTCGGAAAAGCGTGATAACTCCGGTCTGCCGGGGAATCGTTATGTCTTGGATATTCCTCCTTCGGCCTTGCGGCTTCGTTCCGTGAATTTTCTGCTCATCGCTGTTTGCGAACCGTATCCTGTCGGTCTCGGATCGCCTTGCGGATTTGTCGCTGCTCGGCACTCACCCCTGCTGCATGGCCTGTTCGAGCGCGCCTACGATCCGCTCCTTTTCGCTGCTGCCGTCCGTGGAGAGACGCAGAAGCGGCAGGCCGATCTTGACGAGAATACCGTTTTTGCGCCGGTCGCGGGCGACCTGCACCTCGTCGAAGCGGTGGTGGAGCACGCCGTCCACCTCGATCCCCAGAATCGGCGTGTTGTCCATCCGGTTGTAGAGCAGAAAGTCGAGATGCGAGCGGCGGCGGACGAAGAGGCGCTCCTCGTCGGACAGCTCGACGTTCCGTCCGACCAGATCGTACAGCCGGTAGTGT
>ERZ779956.826-NODE-826-length-15494-cov-4.015739_pt1 | contig 15494 bp, 17 predicted proteins | sample MGYA00511940_ERZ779956 | MGnify/ENA primary metagenome ERZ779956 (study PRJEB29588, sample SAMEA2154992) | human gut metagenome | biome: human gut; feature: human-associated habitat; material: faeces | place: Denmark | collected 2008/2010 ...
ACAGTGACCGCCACCGACAGCGAGGGCGCACAGGCCACCGCATCGTTCGCCGTCAAGGTTGACAAGAGCAGCGGCATCGAGAGCATCAGCGCTTCGGCCGCAGGCATCACCCTTGCACCTGCCGTCACCTCCGACCTCGTCACACTGACATGCGCATTCACCGACCAGGCCCTCAGCATCAACGTTGTGGCCATGAACGGACAGGTGCTTATGGTTGAGCAGATGGCAGTGTCGGAAGGTCAGCCCGTAAGCCTGTCGCTCGGACACCTCCCCGCCGGAAACTACCTGCTCACCGCCACAACATCGGCCGGCAGCACGGCAGCCTTCCGCATCATCCGCGAATAATCCCCTTCGCATAACCGCCCCTCCCCCTCTCCGGGCGGTTATCCTCACCCCAACTCACCGTCGGTGCGGCCCCCCTGCCACACCGACGTTTTTTCCTGCAACTCTTAAACTGTCACAGCAAAGCATATAAACCAAAAACTAATTTTGCATATCAAAATTATCGTCTTAAATAATTTTGCAATATCGAATTTTATAAATATCTTTGCGTTATCATAATAGAACTATGCACATAATCTCTCACAGAAAAATCAAGGAGTTCTATGAATCGCCAGGCAACGGAGATTCCAAAATAGCACTGGAACGATGGTATGACATTGCCCAACAGGCACAATGGCATAATCTTTCCGACATACGACAGGATTTCCCGGCAACAGATTATGTGGGTAACCAGCATTATGTGTTCAATATCAAAGGCAACAACTATCGGCTGGTTGTGGTTATAAAATTTACGATCTCACGTATTTTTATCCGGTTCGTCGGTACCCATAACGATTACGACAAAATTGATTGTTCAACCATCTAACAAACGACCCATATGGACATGTCCAGACAGCAATATGAATACGCTCTTAACCGCATCGAGGAATTATTGCCCTTCGTGACAGACGAAACCCCTGCGTCAGACAGGAATGCCATAGAACTTGCAATCGTGTCGGATGTGGTTGAGGCATATGAAAAACTTCATTATCCGATTGCAAAACCGACCATCGGAGAACTTATCAGCCTATCCATCGAAGAAAAAGGGATGACACAGAAACAGCTTGCCAAGGACCTCGGTGTAAGCCCATCCCGTGTCAGCGACTATATTACAGGGCGTGCCGAACCTACTTTGCGTATCGCCCGTGCCCTCTGTGTAATTCTCGGGATAGCACCGTCCGCCATGCTCGGAATGTAAAATCCGGGTATATGAAATCAAATATCCATTAAACCTCCGTCCGACCTAAAGTCAAAGTCGAAACGCAATTTTCCACCTGGATAGCCCCATGTTTTTGAGGCCGCAGGGTTGAAACGTCTATCGGCGGGGATGGGGCTTCACAAAGCCTCAGCCCCTCCCCGACGATAGGTGGTTCGACCCGACCGAAAGGTAATCTTTGTCCAAGGCAATACAAAACAAAAAAAGGAGACCGAAGTCTCCCTGAGATTTACTAATTTTGTATTGCTACATGACAAAACATTTAACCTCAGCACAAAGGTACCACCTTTTCGTGGAACACCAAAACCGCGGCACTCGTAAAGAGAAAACGCAGAAAGAAATCGCGGCAGAGATTGGCAAGCATCCGTCAACCGTCAGCCGTGAGTACAGACGTAATGCAACTGCACATGGAGGCTATAATGACACCAGAGCGCAGGTCATGGCCGAAGGACGCCGAAGTCATGGCGGGCCGCACAACAAGACGCCGCGGCTGCTGCTATGGCGCATAGAACAGTGGATTACGGAAGAACAGTGGTCACCGGCGCAAATTGTCGGCACTCTGGCCAAAGAAGGGACACATATCTCCAGACAGACAATATACAACCACATACATGCCGACAGGAGCGGAAGGCTGCTTGCCAATACCAGACACAGGGGCAAGTATAACCGTAAGACCAAAAAAACGCAAACCTACCAAAGCCACCAACATTCCGAACCGCACCAGTATCCACGACAGACCCGGGGAGGCTGACGGCACCCGTTTCGGCGACTGGGAGATGGATCTCATCATCGGCAAGGACGGCTACGGAGCCATCCTGGTCCTCGCTGAAAGAAGCACCTCATACTGCATCATCGAAAAACTGCCGCATGGAAAGAACGCCAGGGAGATAGCAAAAGCCGTAATCAGGCTGCTGTACGCCTACCGGCTTACAGGCGTATTGACCATCACGACTGACAATGGCAGCGAGTTCTCGGCTCATCAGGATATAACCGAAGGTCTCAAAGGTGTTGTCGTCTATTTCGCCGATTCATATTGCTCATGGCAGAAGGGGCTCGTGGAATACACCAACAAGCTTATACGCCAATACATTCCTAAAGGCTCTGATTTCGCCACTGTTACGCCACGATTCGTCAAGAAGATACAGTCCACGCTAAACAGACGGCCTAGGGAGAAACTCAATTTCTCCACCCCCAACCATCGAGTTTTTCAAACTTTTTCGCTAATATTGCACTTGCCCTTGGATTCTGCAGCTGCTTATGCCACTCGGTTATAGCCTCGTATCCTTCACAGGAATAAACAATAAATTATAAAAAATCGTACCTTTGCACTATGATAAACCATATTGACAAAGGACTAAATCTCAAAAAAGATTATTTAATTGATAGCATTAATAATGCTTTCAGCGAGAGTGGACTGAATATTTCTATTACTGGAAACAACTCAAACAAAACCTCCTTGATATGGAATATATATGCCGCTTACTTTAACTATGGCTATTTTATTGTGGAGTGTGTTCACATTTTAAGCGACATTAAAATTGGCCCTTATTTTGAATGGTACATTCTCAAAAAAGAGCGTTCACACATCGTATTGGCTGATACTAAGGACTTTTATTTCAAATCTACCACATCATCTTTTGCAGACGTTGTAGAAGAAATAAAAAATCTCGAAGCAGAGGAATCTGATTTTTATGAACGTGAAGAACGAGAGTATTATAGACAGCGAGACTGGGAACAAGAATGTTTTGACCAGGAACACTTCTACGGAGGACGAAGTCGCGACGAAAATGATGAATTTAACGATATGATGAACGACTATGAGGCTTGGGGCAATATTGATTAGCGTCTTTTTCGCTATATAAATCTATGTGTAAGTTTGCAGTGGATTCATTGCAAACTTACTCTTTTTATGGACCACAAATTCACATCCGATGTGAGCAAAGCCTACCGACGTGGAAAAGCAGCATCTAAGGTCAAACTTCATTCACAAGAAATGATGTTAGCCCAAGTAGGCTCTCCGCTCGCTATCGAGAACGCCCACCGAAATCTCCTTGATATGGAAGACGACGAATAATTATGGTTTATCCTAACGCTATCGAAGTTTGTCGCGCTGAACTTTTTACCCGTGAGGTGGAGTTGCGCGAGCGTTATACACAAAATATTGTGGGTAAGGTGCTTCGTGTCCGTGAAATGTATAACTGGTTTATCGCCAATCCCGACGGCACAGACCGCGAATTTGTCGCCGAAGTGTGCCAACGCCACGACATACACTGCACTACGGCGTATTCCGACCTTGCCGTTGTCAAGTCCTTGCTCCCCATGCTCGGGTCTGCCTCGCGCGATCTCCACGCTGGAGAAAAAGCGAAATGTTGACGAGCACCTACAAAATGGCTGAAAAGCGTAAGGACACCAAGACTATGGAGCGAGCTGCTTCCTCTTGCGCCAAGATGCACCGCGTCAATATTGAGGATGAACTGACTATACCACTCGACAAGATTCTCGTGCAGCCGTTCACGTCTACTGATAATCCTCGCGTCCTCGGCATCAAGCCTATCCCCAATATTCAGGAGAAAATCTCCGCAATGATTGAGAAGTACCGTAAGGAAACCATCGACATCGAAGATGTAGAGTTTGAGGAATACAACCTCGAACTTGATATGCTTTTCCCTATGGTTTCAAACGAGGGAAATAATCATCTCCAAAAAGAAGAATATTAAAGAATATGTTGGGGTATTGGAAAAATATAAAAGCAACAACGAAAACAAGGACAATACACCCAACTATAAAAATAACATTACTTACCTTCCCAGAAAAAATATCTATGCCAAAAGGCTTAAGTAATAATCCCAAAATGCCCCATATAATGAGTTCACATATACCCACAATGAAACATAGCGGTAGAGCTGCCACAAAGACAGTGAAGCCACATAACATCAAGGGCATTGCAAGACATCCAAGCCCTGATTCCAATATCTCCTTAAGATTCGCCATTTGAATTATCAACTACAAAATTACGAAAAAAAATTTCACGACAATGGCGCAGAATAAAGCATATTTCAACAAGCCGCAACGCCTTACGCAACTTATGCAGAGTTGTGCAGAGTTGCCCTTGGACTCGGCACAACATCCATCCGATAAAAAACTCGGCAAAAAAAAGATTTTAAAAAATTTGGCGGTTTGCGGCCAAACATTTAACTTTGCAGACGAAAACATGAGGGGTACTAGCTCATCTGGCTAGAGCGCGACACTGGCAGTGTCGAGGTGAGCGGTTCGAGTCCGCTGTACTCCACCACCGCAAGGCGAATTCAGACTTCAATCTGAGTTCGCTTTTTTGTTATATCATTACAAATGATTATTTTTGCAAAGACCGGACAGACATCGATACCCCGGTACGTCAGTCCCGCACGACCGAAGCGTGAACCATTGAATTGTAGGGACATGCCTTTGGCATGTGAATCTGGCAGGTTTCCAACAACCCCAACAATACCAAGGTTGTTTCACGTGCCAAAGGCACGTCCCTACGAGTGAACGAAAGCATTCAGATGGTGAACCAAAATATCAACATGCCTTAATTTCGGTCTGAGCCGATAATATAAACGCCTTTTGGCTGCCTATGAAGCTGATAGAAATGAATATGGATAAGATTGTGGCCTTGTGCAAAAAGTACAGGGTGGCAAAGCTATGGGTATTCGGCTCAATCCTGACTCCAGATTTCAACGACGACAGCGACGTGGACCTGTCGGTCGATTTCGACACGGAAACCATCAACCGCGAAGGTCTTGACTGGGCCGATATTTTTTTCGACTTCATGCATGAACTTGAGGCTCTGTTCGGCCGCCGCATAGACCTTGTCTGCGATGATGCCGTAAAAAATAAGATTTTCCGAAAAGAGTTAGACACCACAAAACTATTGATCTATGGATAAATCAGTAGAAAAATATCTTGAGGATATGCTACAGGCGATTTCCGACATAGAAGTGGCAGAAAACAGATTCGGACGCCAGTATGATATTTTTGAAAATGACGTGGTTTTCCGCAAATTTGTAGAACGTAATATCGAAATATTGGGAGAGGCGATGAATCGAATTCTGAAAATCGAACCAAACATCAGCATCACCTCGTCTCGAAAAATTGTCGATACGCGAAATTATGTCATACATGCCTACGATTCCCTGAAACCAGACATTCTGTGGGCAATTGTCATCAATCATATTCCGAGACTAAAAGCCGATATACTGCAACTCATCGAACCGCAGGAATAACAGGAATAAAAACCGGCAAACAAAAGGGGTGGCACGGGCGTTTGGATGGTATGGAAAAACAGTGTACATCACATCATGCATCGGCTCTCGGCCGCCTGTCGTTGGCGGGACTTCTTGTTACCATCGGAATTGTGTTCGGCGACATAGGCACATCACCTCTTTATGTGATGAAAGCCATCGTGGGGGTGAATCCGCATTTCGACGTGGACTACATCGCCGGCGCCATATCCTGCGTGATCTGGACACTCACGCTCCAGACCACCGTGAAATACGTATTGCTGGCCCTGCACGCCGATAACAAGGGGGAAGGCGGCATACTTGCCCTGTTCGCCCTGCTGCGACGCATCCCGAAGCGCTGGCTTTACCTCGTGGCGGCAATCGGCGCGGCTGCCCTCATTGCCGACGGTGTAATCACCCCGGCCATCACCGTGACATCGAAGGGCTACGGCTGGTGGCTCCTGCCGTACCTGTGGTACCTATTGTTCTGCTTATCATCTTTCTCATATTCCTCATGCAGCAGGCAGGCACCGGACGTATCGGGCGATATTTCGGGCCCTTCATGCTTGTATGGTTCCTTATGCTCGGTGTCCTGGGCGCCATAAACCTTGCTGCCTATCCTGCCATCCTCAAGGCCTTCAATCCGTGGTACGCAGTGAAACTGCTTGTCTCATCACCCGGATGGTTCCTGATTCTCGGGGCCGTGTTCCTTTGCACCACCGGAGCTGAGGCGTTGTATTCCGATCTCGGGCACTGCGGCCGCAAAAACATCACCGTAAGCTGGGCGTTCGTGAAAGTGATGCTGATTCTGAACTACCTCGGCCAGGGCGCATGGCTCATAAGCCATGAGGGAACAGATGTAACCTCCATCAATCCGTTCTATGCCATCATGCCGCAGGGATTCACGCTCATAGGCATCATAATGTCAACCGGGGCGGCCATCATAGCAAGCCAGGCTTTGCTCAGCGGCTCGTTCACCATCTTTTCAGAGGCCATCAACCTGGGGTTCTGGCCACGTCTGAGCATACAGTACCCCTCGCTTGAGAAGGGACAGCTCTACATTCCGTCGGTCAACTGGATGCTTTTTGCCGGCTGCCTCCTCACGGTTGGCCTGTTCCGCGATTCAGGCCACATGGAGGCGGCCTATGGGCTGGCCATCACCATAACCATGCTCATGACCACACTGCTGCTCACATTCTGGCTGCGCCACAAAGGGGTAAACCGCTGGGCATGTGTGCTTTTCGCAGGTGTGTTCATCACGCTCGAAGGGATTTTCTTCGTGGCCAACCTTTTCAAATTCACCCATGGCGGCTGGTTCAGCCTGCTGATAGCCGGACTTGTGGCGGCCGTAATGATTGTGTGGCGCAATGCATCGCGCACCCGCGCCCGGTTCATCGAGTACCGCGAGATGGCGGAATGCGCAGGCCTGATCACCGACATCAAGAACGACCGCGAAATCCCCAAATACGCCTCCAATCTGGTCTATCTCACCCTCTCCGACAATCCTGCCAGAATTGAGAGCAAACTGATCTACTCCATCGTGAACAAACAGCCCAAACGCGCCGACCACTACTGGTTCATCCACATCGAGAATGTGGATGAACCCGACACGCTGAAATACACCGTCGACATCGTGGTGCCGCAGACTATCTACTATGTGAATATGCGGCTCGGCTTCAGGGTAGCCCCGAAAATCAGCGTCTACCTGCGTCAGGTGGTAGAGGACCTTGTGGCCACGGGCGACATCGACCTCACCAGCACCTATCCTTCACTCCGCAAAGAGGGCATTCCCGGCGATTTCCGCTTTATCATACTCCACAGGGTATTCTCCCCGTCGAGCAACTGCCCGCGCCGCGCAGGGCAACTGATGCGCCTTTATGAGGCGCTGAGGAAGCTTGGCGTTTCCTACCGCTCGGCCCTCGGCCTCGACACAAGCATTATCACGGCCGAAACCGTGCCTCTGATCATCAACACATCGCCCGGACGCCGCATATCGCGCGGATAAAAACGGGCATTTTGCGGATGGCTACATGGATTCGCGGATAATGAAATTGTTGTAACTTTGCAGCCGGAAAACAAAGAATCACAACAATCATGTCCGATTTCAGGCTAAAAGGCCATCTGGCCATGCTGGGCGCCAACACCATGTGGGGACTGATGTCGCCCGTCACCAAACTTGTGCTCACCACCTCAGTGGTTACGCCCCTGCTCATGGTCAATTTCCGTATTGCAGGCGCGGCTGCCCTGTTCTGGCTGACCTCACTGTTCTGTCCGCGCGAGCATGTGCCGCCACGCGATCTCCTGCTCCTTGCCGGAGCCGCCATGCTGGGAGTGCTTTTCAATCAGGGATGCTTCATTTTCGGTGTCGGCCTAACCTCGCCTGGCGAAGCGTCGATCATAACCACCACCATGCCCATGTGGGTGATGGTGCTGGCCTATGTGGTGCTTCACGAACCTATCACGCTGAAAAAAGCGGGCGGCATAGCCCTTGGAGCATGCGGAGCGCTGATTCTGGTGTTCGGCGGACTCAACACCGGCATGAAAGGCGACAATCCCGCATTAGGCGATTTCATAGTGCTGTGCGCACAGCTCAGCTACGCCCTCTATCTCACACTTTACCGCAACTTCATCCGCAAATACTCGCTTGTGACGCTGATGAAATGGATGTTTCTGTTCGCAGCATGCGGCACCATCCCGGCCGCCATGCCGCAGATGCTCCGCACCGACTGGACATCGCTCTCCTCATTGCATTGGGCCGGTATAGCCTACGTGGTGGTGTTCGCCACCTACCTTGCCTACGTCTGCATCATGATCGGACAGAAAAACCTGCGCCCCACCATTGTGGGGATGTACAACTACGTGCAGCCCATCGTGGCCTCGCTGATAGGCGTGTGCCTCGGCCTTGACAGCTTCAACGTGCTCAAAGGCTTCGCCGTGGTCCTCATCTTCACGGGCGTCTACCTCGTCACCATCAGCAAAGCCGCTCCTGCCCCGACACCCCAAAAATAATAGAGAACCTGAAATATCGGTGCATGGCAATCAACATCTCTCTATGACAAGAGAATATTCCAATACTGGCAATTTTTCATGCCCATTTGTAAGCGCCTGATTATAAGCAATATTTACAGAAAACTTGATTTTTCCACCCATACAATCGAATTTTTCAAACATTTTCGTTAATATTGCATTTGCCCTTGGCTCTGCAATCAATGGGACTAAATTGTTCGACACACAATTTAACTCATGAAAATTTGGGATATCCAAGGATTGTCTAATTTTTAGAAAATATGACCATTGACGATATAAAGGCATTGATTGCAGCGGACGAGTCGCGAACTCTGGAGCTAAAGAAAACTACCGGCGAGCTGAAAGACGGTATGCACTCGGCATGCGCGTTGCTTAATTCAAGCGGTGGTTGGCTAATCATAGGAATCACACCAAAGTCTTTGAAGATTATTGGGCAAGAAGTAACCGATAGTACCAAGCGTGAGATTGCTCAGGCGCTTTCGGGTATCGAACCGGCAGTGGATGTCGCAGTCGAGTATGTTGATGTGCCGGAGCATCCGGGCAATAAGGTAATCGCGATGCATTTCGACGGTTGGGTATGGGGTGACAAGCCCTATACTTACCACGGCCGTCCTTACTATAAAGTTGAGAGTACCACGATGGTAATGCCACGCGAGCTGTACGATGAGCGGGTGCGGGAACATCGTCCGCAGAATTATTCATGGGAACGAATTACGGCAGACGATGTGACATTGGCGGATATGGACGATGACCTTATCCTTGGATGTGTGCGCCGTGGTGTGGAGCGCGGCCGTTTGCCGGAGACAACGATGCGCGAGCCGATACGCGACATCCTTAACAAGTGGAAACTGCTATCAAACGGCAGACCGACTAACGGAGCGGCGCTTCTCTTCTCCCGTAAGATTGATGAGTATCCACAGTTCGCGCTTCGGATGGCCCGGTTTGCCGGCACGGATAAGAATGAGTTTATCGACAATCAACGGGTCGAGGGAAATTTCTTCGAGTTGCTGAGCGCCGGCATGGCGTTCATGTTCAAGCATTTGAATCTCAGCGGTAAAATCACCAACCGCAGTCTGATGCGCGAGGAAAAACTTGAGGTGCCGTACGTTGCCTTACGCGAGGCTCTGATAAATTCGCTGTCGCACCGGCAGTGGGAGAAGTTCAAATTGACCGGCAGTCTTGCCATTTATGATGACCGCATAGAGATTTCAAATCCCGGAGTCCTGCCACGTCAGCTCACGCCCGACACGATGAAGGATGTCCATGAATCCTATCCATATAATGAGCTGGTTGCCAAGGCTCTTTATCATTCGACATATCTGGAGAGCTGGGGCACAGGCGTGCAACGCATCGTAGATGCCTGCACCGAGCAAGGCCTCCCCGAACCGACATGGAGCATCAACGGTGCCTTCATCACTATCGCCTTCAAACGACCCAAACACGACCCAAGCACGACCCAAGTTTCCGACCAAGTTGCGCTCAACCACCGACCAACCACCGACCAAGTTCCGACCAACTATCACACCAGTTCCACACCAGTTCCATACCAGTTCCATACCAGCTCCATACCAGTTCAGACCTTGATTGAGAAAGGTTCTGATGAATTTAAGACAGCATTGGAACTTGCAGACCTGTGTGGGCTAAAAAACATCAGGAATTTCCGTAAGTATTATCTTAATCCGGCTCTTGCTGACGGCGCGATAGAACGGCTCTACCCTGATACCCCCAACCATCCTCAACAGAAATATCGCTTGACGGAGGCTGCTAAAGAATGGAAGAATAAGAAAATCCCAAATACACCAAAGAAAGGTATCTGAGAAATAAAATTGGAAATTCCACATTGACAGGAAACTTTTCCAAGGCAACCTTGGAAAGTCTGGTTTCAAAGATGTATGCTGAAAAATCAATAATCAAATACACAGGCTTCTCGGGTTGCCACGTTTTTAACTGGCAGATACAAAAACAGAGGGCGATGTGCCGCAGTTGGCACATCGCCCTGTAAGTTTATAGGATTTATTTCAGATTAGCGGTTTGTCAAGGGATGTCACTTGGTGACCTTCACATTCTTGATTTCCCATGCGATGCTCTGCTTGCCATCGTTCACGTATTTAAATCCGATTTCGATGGTCTTGCCTGCGAAAGCGTTCAGGCTCATGGTGTTCAGCGCAAAATCGGCTGTCCAGTTGCCTGTGCCTTTCGCGGGGAAGTTGGTCAATGTGAGCTGCTGCCATTCACCACCTTTTTCGCGTACATTGACAGTGCAGAAACTATCCTGCTTGGTGGGGAAATGGAAACCGAATGCCTGCTCCAGCGACAGCGTTGCGCTGGTGACACCAGCCAGACTGATTTCAGGTGATACCAGCCATGCAGTGGCAGCCTCGTTCACATTGTTCACATAAGAATTGGCAATGGCACAGAGCGGAGTACGCGTATTGGCACGCCAGCCTGTCCACGAACCGGAGGTTTCTACGGTTGCCGTGAAATTGCCGAGCGACCCACCTTCAAACGTCTCTTCGAAGATGGTGCCAGTGACAGGAGGCGTAGGTGTCTCGCCACCTTCGCCAAGAACATAACCTTTTACATTCTTGATGCCAGGACCTCCACAATATTTCATGACATCACCGTGGATTTTCACCTTCTTTCCAAGATTACCAGGATTGTCCTGCAAGTTCAGATCAGTACGGATATTGTTTGATGTCGGCAACTGAATCCCGACACATTTCGAGGCATCTTTGCAGTCGGGTGTCGGCCCGATCACAAGATTCGTTTTTATGTCTGCTGGAGCCGTGAACACGGTGTTTGACAGCAATGTCGATGGATTACTTGGCATGTAACCAACGATGTAACCATCTACCCAGATATCTTTGCCACCATCAGGAGAGGCTGTTGTACTTGTAGGATTCAGCGCAATAACCTGAGAACATACAAAGGGACTGGCTTCAGTGCCTTCACCTTCTCCTCCAGGTGTGGGAGGAGTGGGAGGTGTAACGCCGCCATCGATGGTGTACTTCGAGGTATTCTTCAGGCCGGGGCCTCCGCAATACTTCATCACGTCGCCAAACAGGCTTACTTTCGCACCGAGGTTGCCGGGATTGTCGGTAAGGTTCAGAGCCTTGCGCACGCCGGGAGCAACGGTTTCAGTGGGAAGCTGGATACCTACGCAGAGCGATGCATCGGTGCAGTCGGCAGTGGGAGCGATGACGATATTGGATACCTGACCGTCGGTGGGTACACCGAAGTTGGTCTTGTCGAGGTATGTTCCACCTTCCTTGGGCATCGTGCCGACGATGTAGCCGGTGATCCACACCTGTGAGCCGCCTTCGGGCGAGGCTGAGGTGCTGGAGGGATTCATGGCGATTACCTGGGCGCAGCTGTAGGGGCTTGCCTCTGTACCGTCGCCCTGGCCGGGCAGCGGTTCGTCGGGGACCTCAACGCCTTCAAGCATGAATTCACCGCCGGTGCCGGTGTTGCCTGTGATGCCGTAGGTGCCGAACACATGGTCGAGCGTACCGTAGACGGTGAGGAGCTTGCCGAGGTTTTCGGGATGGTCGCGGAGTGCCACGAGGTTACGCATCGTGGATCCTACAGGGAGCGGAACGATGATGCACTGGCTGAAGTCGGTGCAGTCGGCTGCCGGAGCGATTACAACGGTGGATGCCAGGGTTGCATCTGCGCCCCATTCGATGTCTGCATTCGAGGTGACTTCGGTGACCGAAGGAGCAACCGTACCTACGATATAACCTGCTGTCCAGCCCTGGGGAGTGGCGCCTTCAGAAATCTCGGAGATGGCATCGGCCACAGTCCAGGGATTCTCTTTGGTGCCCTTGGGCAAAGTGGGATTACCCACGTTCTCAATGTCGGAAGTGTTCATGAGCATGAACTGCCAGCCCGTACCGAAGTATGAGAGCAGGAATGTTGCGTCGCAGGGATCGGTAGGCATCTTCTCGTTCACGAAGTCGGCATAACCGCTCACACGCAGTGTGAGTTCCTGACCTGCAAGAAGCAGGCCCTGATTCATGTTGGTCTTGTAGATACCGAAGGTAGTGACCAGTTCGGATGCTTCGTTGGGATTGGCCTTGGGAACGAAAGTCACGTTGTTGCAGCGCACAAGCTGACTCTGCCATTCAATCAGGCCGTCGGTTCCGTTGGGTATGTCGCTGATGGCGTCGAGCTGATGCACAATCACCTTGGAAGGGTCGGGCATGCCGTTGTTCTCCACGTGGGCCTTGAAGAATTCAGGCGACATGAAGGTGGTCTGCAGCCCATCCTGATATTCATCCGGCCAACCCATCTGCATGAGGTTGTTGTATTTACCCACATACATGCCGGTGAGGTCGACAACCACCTCCTGACCTACGCGGTGGTCAAGGAAAAGGTTATATGCGTTCACCGAGAATGCCAGTGCTGCGGTCTCGTCCTGAATGACAATGCTTTTGAACACATTGCCGCTCTCGTCCGACGAAATTACACGACCTTTGATATAGATATGCTCGCCGTCGGGCTTGGTACCTACCTGCTTGCAATAATTTTGGTCGTCCTGCCAGTATTCCTTCTTGAAGTCGAAGATGGTGGTATTCACCTTATCAAGGTTCTCGGCCACCGGGGCGATAGGTTCGGGAGCGTCGATGTCATCCTGGCAGGAAACGAATCCGCCGAGGGTGGCCGCGGCCATCAACCCGAATATAAAGGATTTGAAAATTTTCATGATTCTTGTTTGTCAGAATGAAACGGTTATTTTACTTCGATGTTGGTTATGCCGTAAGTTGCATAGTTGGCATCCTGTGTGGCGGCATATTGCCATCCGATGTAGAACACGCCGGATTGAGCGGCAAGTGAGATTGTTCCGGAGTTTGTCCATGGGCTGTAGCCGCTTGCAGGAGCTTCGGGCATGGTGGCCGTAAGTTCGGTGCGGTTGGCTGTTGCAGGGTCGGGACCGTCAAGAACAAACACCTTGAAAGTTGTCGTCGTCGAGCCGTAACCGTTCACCTGAGTATCGAACGAAAGGGTCTTGGCCGTCATTTTTGCGGCATCGACAGGTTGAGAGATGAGCCATGAATCGAAGGGTGCATTGCCTTTGTAACCCGTCATGCATGCATATGCAACATTGTCGAATGTGCGCAGATACCATTCCTTGTTACCGGCGATCTGTTTCTGTTTCCATCCGTCGGGCATTACCTCTCCATCAAAGTTAACGCTGAACGAACCGACAGCCTCGACAGGTTTTTCGGGTTCGTCAACCCAAGGCTCGAAGCCTTCAAGACCGGCAAGGTCGTTGAGCACGATCTGCCAGTTGTTGTTGTAGAGTGTGAGCAGAGCCACTACATCGCCTGTGCCTTTGGGAGCCTTGGTGGTGGTTCCGAAGGTGGAGTAGCTCGAGGTGTTCATGGCGATGCGGTTGTTGCTGTCGTCAATCAGATAGGAGGTGTTGTTGGGGTTGGTCTCACCGGCTGCCAGCACACGGGCAAGCAGTGTGCCGGGAGCCTGAAAATGCACACCGGTGATGCGCACCAGGCGTCCCTGCCATGCCAGTTTGGTGGCATCGTCGCGGAGCAGGCCGTTAACCTCGCTCACGGTCATCGAGGGCACATCCACCTTGTCGGGATTAGCCAGCCCGTTAAGCTCGCAGATACCCTTTTGGGTCGTGGTGCCCTCCCAGGTATCCTTGGGGATACGGTTGGGGGCACTGGTAGCCTCGGCGCTGATACCGATCTGCATGCCTGTGCCGTAGTTGCCGTAGTAGAGTCCCGTGACATCCACCACTATCTCCTGACCGATACGGTAGGTCTCGTAGAGCTTGCTGTTGTCGATCGAGAAGATGAGGCCGCCTGTGGCGTCTTCAATCATGAGTTTCTTGTAGACATTGCCTGCTTCGTCGGAGCTGGTCACACGCCCCTTCACGATGTAGTGGCTGCCATCGGCCTTGGTGCCGATCTGCACGTTATAGTAGTTTGTCGGCTGGTTGAAAGCCTCTTTCAGCTCCTGTGCCGTGGTGTTGGCCACCATTGTGGCATGAGGGATGTAATCCTCCATGGGCGGACGCTCGAAGTCGTCGTCGCACGATGTGAAACCGGCGGTGGCAACGAGCATCGACGCTATATATAAAATCGATTTTTTCATCTGTTGTGTCTTTTTGCTTTTTAGGTGAAAATTAGGTTGCCATTCGCATCAGAAGCGGATACCGGCGTTGACAAACACCTTTGTGCCCTGGGCATACATGTATTTCGTGGGGAATGCGTTGGGGTTGTAGGTCTTGGTGTCGATGCGGAACTGCTCGGTGGCCTGTGTGATGAGGTTGCGGTTGTTGAGCAGGTTGCTTACCGAAACGTTGAAGTTCAGGCTCACCTTGCGGTTGATGTAGATGGACTTGCCGATGGAGAGGTTCATCACCCACTGGTTGTTGAGTTTCTCCTGGTCGGTGAATGCATCCACAGCCTCGGTGAGTTTCTGCTCAGTGCCCATATAGGATGCCAGACCGTCGATGATCTGATGGCGCGGGTAGGCCAGACGCACATAGTAGTCGGCCAGCCATGAGGCGTCGATGTTGAAGTACCAGTTTTTGGGAGCGTTCCATGCCAGGCCGATGTTGAATGCAGTCTGGGGTGTGGAGGTGCAGTAGTAGTTCTTCAGGAAGAACTGGTTGGTCTGGTCGGGGAGCAGACCGTTCTCCACCGAGCGTGCACCCCAGGGGTTGTTGGCGTAGCGGTAGCGCGAGAAGTTACCGGCGAATGTGGCACGCAGCGAGTTGGTGATCTGGTAGGCCATGCCGAGTTCTATACCCTTGTACTGACGGTGAACGCCGCTCAGCGCGAAGTTACAGAAGGCGTTGAGGCTCTCGTCCCAGAATCCGTAGCGTTCCACGGCATCGCTCATGTCGGTGAAGTAAGCCGAGATAGAACCGCGGAAGCGGCGGTAGTTCCATGTGTAGCGGCCGTCAATCGAGAACACGCGTG
>ERZ779956.839-NODE-839-length-15304-cov-8.000393_pt1 | contig 15304 bp, 8 predicted proteins | sample MGYA00511940_ERZ779956 | MGnify/ENA primary metagenome ERZ779956 (study PRJEB29588, sample SAMEA2154992) | human gut metagenome | biome: human gut; feature: human-associated habitat; material: faeces | place: Denmark | collected 2008/2010 ...
TGTAAGCTGAAACTGTCATGAACCAGCTACAACATGAACAGTATACAGGAAAGGGCGGCATGTACTAATAACTGCCTAAAAACCGCATGAATGCTTGATTTTTGGAGCGGCCAGAAACGGATTTACGCCAAACTTACGCCACTTACGCCAAAAATCAAAGCGCACTATAGGGTAACAAAATCGGCACTTGCTGAAAAGCGGGTGCCGATTTTTGTGTCACGAAAAGCTGATGGATGCTGCACGCTACACACCGTCAGCTTTTTCGTTTACAGGGAAAAAAGTGGGTGGTATAATAAAAATAGAGTTTTGTAAGAGTGCTTTCATAGTCAAGGCTATAAAAAATACGGATAAGCATAAAGCCGGTGGATGATATGAAAATTCTGGATAACATCACCAATACCGTTCGAGATGATTTACGGGTCGAGATCAAAAAAGGCAGCAGGGTGTCTATTGCGGCAGCCTGCTTTTCGATGTATGCTTACAAAGAGCTAAAGAAGCAGCTGGAAACCATAGACGAGTTTGAATTTATCTTTACATCCCCCACGTTTGTGAAAGAAAAGGCTGAAAAGCAGAAGCGGGAGTTCTACATTCCCCGCATTTCTCGTGAAACAAGCCTTTACGGTACAGAGTTTGAAATCAAACTGCGCAATGAGATGACCCAGAGAGCCATCGCAAAGGAGTGTGCAGACTGGATCAGAAGGAAGGCTACGTTCAAATCGAACACCACCGGTGAAAATATGGCTGGCTTTATGACTGTGGATTCCGGAGCAGCACAGACCGCCTATATGCCGATTGGCGGATTTACGACAGTTGATATTGGCTGTGAGCGCGGAAATAACAGCTACAACATGGTCAACTGCATGGAGGCTCCGTTCGCACAGCAGTACATGAAGTTGTTCGATACCCTGTGGAACGACCGGGACAAAATGCAGGATGTCACAGATGTAGTACTGGAGAATATCAGCACGGCTTATGCTGAAAATTCCCCGGAGTTCATCTACTTTATGACGCTGTATCATGTGTTCAGCGAGTTTTTGGACGACATCTCAGAAGACGAACTGCCGAATGAGGCAACCGGATTCAAGCAGAGCAAAATCTGGAGCCTGCTGTACGACTTCCAGAAGGATGCGGTGCTTGCTATCATCAATAAGCTGGAAAAGTACAACGGCTGCATCCTTGCGGACAGTGTTGGCCTTGGCAAGACCTTTACCGCACTGGCAGTCGTAAAGTATTATGAGAATCGAAACAAGTCGGTTCTGGTGCTGTGTCCCAAAAAGCTGGCGGAAAACTGGAATACCTATAAGGACAACTATGTGAACAACCCGATTGCATCGGATCGGCTGAATTATGATGTCCTGTTCCATACAGACCTGTCCAGAAGCAGCGGAAAATCGAATGGCCTCGATCTGGATCGCCTGAACTGGGGCAACTATGATCTGGTCGTCATTGATGAATCGCACAACTTCCGCAACGGCATCGGTACGCACAGCAAGACGCAGGACAACCGTTACCAGCGGCTGATGGACAAGGTGATCCGTGCCGGAGTTAAGACCAAGGTGCTGATGCTTTCGGCAACGCCGGTCAACAACCGCTTTGTGGATTTGAAAAATCAGCTGGCTCTTGCCTATGAGGGAAGCTCCGAGTATCTGGATGAAAAGCTGAACACCTCAAAGAGCATTGAAGACATCTTTAAGCAGGCGCAGAAAGCCTTTAACGCATGGAGCAAACTGAAACCAGAAGAGAGAACCACGGATGCGCTGCTGCGGACATTGGATTTCGACTTCTTCGAGCTGCTGGACAGTGTTACCATCGCACGTTCTCGGAAGCATATCGAGAAGTACTACAACACCAACGCTATCGGAAAGTTCCCGGAGCGGTTGAAGCCGATCTCCGTTCGGCCATGTCTGACAGACCTGAATAATGCCATCAACTACAACGAAATTTATGAGCAGCTGATTCAGCTGAGCTTGTGCGTCTATATGCCCTCCAACTATATCTTCGCAAGTAAGCTCCAGAAGTATCAGGAGCTGACGCACAATAAGGGTGAGAATCTGACCCAGAGAGGTCGTGAGCAGGGCATTTGCAGGCTGATGAGTATTAACCTGCTGAAGCGGCTGGAAAGCTCTGTACATTCGTTCCAGCTGACCCTGATACGCATCAAGAAACTGATTGATGGTACGATTCAGTCCATTGACCAGTTTGAACGCTCCGGCCACGCTGATCTGGATATATACGACATGGCCGGAGACGATTTTGACATGGACGATGAAAACACTGATTTTTTCACCGTCGGCAAAAAAGTCAAAATCGACCTTGCGGATATGGACTGGAAGAGCTGGCGTACGGAGCTTCGGAAAGATGCAGAAATTCTGGAGCTGTTGACCTTTATGGTGGCAGATATCACGCCGCAGCATGACACAAAGCTGCAAGAACTGTTCCAGCTGCTGTCTGAAAAAATTGAGCACCCGATCAATGTCGGCAACAGAAAAGTGCTGATTTTCTCTGCATTTTTCGGATACGGCAGAGTACCTCTTTGACAATGTGAGTGCGTTTGTAAAGCAGAAATATGGGCTGAATACCGCTGTAATTACCGGCTCGATTGACGGACGTACCACGATCAAAGGCTTCAAGGCAACACTCAACAACGTGCTGACCTGCTTCTCTCCCATTTCCAAAGACCGGGATGTTCTGATGCCCGGTAGTGCCACGGAAATTGATGTGCTGATTGCGACAGACTGCATTTCCGAAGGCCAGAACTTGCAGGACTGCGATTATCTGATCAACTATGACATTCACTGGAACCCGGTACGCATCATCCAGCGTTTTGGACGAATCGACCGTATCGGCAGCAGAAACCAGTACATCCAGCTTGTGAATTTCTGGCCTGATCTGACGCTGGACGATTACATCAACCTGAAATCCCGTGTGGAGACCCGCATGAAAATCACAGTTATGACCTCTACCGGAGATGATGACCTTATCAACCCCGAAGAAAAGGGCGATTTGGAGTACCGCAAGGCACAGCTGAAACGCTTGCAGGAAGAGGTCGTTGACATCGAAGATATGTCGGACGGCATCTCCATTATGGATCTGGGCCTGAACGAGTTCCGGCTCGACCTGCTGGATTACATCAAACACAATGGTGATCTGAACAAGAAGCCCCGTGGACTTCATGCGGTGGTTCCGGCTACGGATGAACTGCCGGAGGGCGTGATCTTCGTGCTGAAAAACATCAATAACAGCGTCAATGTGGACAATCGGAACCGCATCCATCCGTTCTACATGGTTTACATCGGCATGGATGGGCAGATCATCTGCGACTACCTGAACCCCAAAAAGATGTTGGACGATATTCGGCTGCTGTGCCGTGGAAAGTCTGCGCCGATCAAAGAGGCATACGAACGCTTTAACCGCGAAACGGATGATGGGCGGAATATGGCAGAGATGTCCGAGCTGCTGAGCGAAGCAATCAATTCCATCATTGATGTCAAAGAAGAAAGCGACATTGACAGTCTGTTCTCTGCCGGTGGAACATCCGCTTTGATGAGCAATATATCCGGGCTGGATGATTTTGAACTGATTTGCTTCCTTGTTGTGAAATGATTGTCTGGAGGTGAGATGCCGTGCTGGGATTGCCGAAATCCACGGAGTTTAACAAGCGCATCCCCAAGCAGAAGTTCTATGAGAACATCGCCGTTACTCCGGCTATGAAGAAAGCCTTTGTCGAGCAGATCAAAATCATCTACTGGCGCAATAAGATTGCTGCCACCACCCTGAATCTGGCGGCTGGGGAGCAGGTGACGGAGATCGAGGTGTTCGAGGTACGGCTGTCTGCCCCGAAGCTGGATGAGAGTGTCCTGCGCCAAATCGACCGGGAAATTCCGTATCACACCCTCTTTTTGCTGGAATACGAGGGCAGGTATCAGGCGGTCATCGGCTACAAGGAGGCTGCGGCGGGCAAGACAGCCTTTAAGGTTGATCGCTATTATTATACGGATTGGCTGGACGAGGACGACCTGCCGGTGCATCTGGATGGACTTACGCTGGATGCCGTGTACGAGAATTTTGTCCGTCAGATCGCAGGTGATGTGCTTGGCACAGGAGAAAGTGCGTCCCTGAAAGACAGTGTGGAGCAGCAGAAGCAACGAGAGCAGCTGGAAAAGCAGATCGCAGCACTGGAAGCCAAAATCCGTAAGGAAAAGCAACCAAAGAAGAAATTTGAACTGGTACAGCAGATGAAATCTCTACAAAAGAAGACGGAGACGTTATGAAATCATTTGAACTGAAACCAACAGAAGAAAACCTACTTTCTACATACAAGAACGACCAGATTGGAAGAAATACGGATATCCATGCGTTTGTGGATATACTGAACTCTTTGGAGGATTCCTGCTCGATTGCTCTTGATGGTGCATGGGGAAGCGGTAAGACCTTTTTTGTCAAGCAGGTAAAAATGGTTTTAGAATCCTGTTCGCCAATAAAATCAAAGAGTGAATACAGAGATGAGGTCAAAACTGTCTGGAAAAACTATCACAGCGGCAAAGAACCAGAATTTCAAGCGCAGCTTTGTGTTTACTACGATGCGTGGGAAAATGATAATGATGGAGACCCTATCTTATCTCTGGTATACTCCATTCTTCAACAGGTAGATGAGAAAACGCCTTTTCCGAAAGACAATAAAATTTTTGAAAAGGTAGCGGCTCTGGCAGATTGTATTACTGGAAAAAGTACAACAGCAGTGCTGGAATCAATGAAATCTGATAGTGTTCTTGATGATTTACGGAAAAGCAAGAGTATTCACAGTACAATTGTGGAATTTTTAGACCACTTACTTGAAGAAAGAGCAGACCGTTTGGTTGTCATTATTGATGAGCTTGATCGTTGCAAGCCTAACTATGCCGTGCAACTTTTAGAAAAAATCAAGCATTATTTTGATAATGAACGAATCACATTTGTATTTGCTGTGAATTTACAAGAACTTCAACATACAATTTCAAATTACTACGGAAATGCGTTCGATTCGTGCAGATATCTTGATCGCTTTTTTGATTTGAGAATTTCGCTTCCACCAGCCAATATGTACCGATACTATCAAAGCATCAATTTCCAAAGCGACTACTATATGGTAGATGTTGTGTGTAAAAAAATTATCGAGCTGTTCCATTTTTCTCTTCGTGAAATTTCAAGATATCTAAAAGCCATAAGAATTGCAGAATATGAGTTAACGCACAGTGACGGAAGATTTAGCTTTAGTGATCCGGAAGGGTTAGCTACACAATTTTGTACACTATATATGGTTCCACTTCTGATTGCTTTAGAGATAAGCGATGTGACTTCATATAATCAACTAATTTCAGGACATAATCCAGAGAAACTGATAGAACTACTTGAATGTATGGATTCCAAGTATAAAGGTCATTTTAGCGAATTGCTTTCAAGAAACGAAATATATAATACTGCACCGGAATCAGAGCAGCAAGGAAAAGAAATCGTAACAATAAAAGAAAAAGCAGTTGCTGTATATAAAGCAATATTTGTAAAAGATTACACAAGTTATGATTACCGTTGTTTCGTTGGAAATTGCGAATTTAATGCAGAGACAAAAACGTTTTTGCTAAGATTGGTCAGTCTGCTATCAAAATATTCAAAATATGAATGAGGGAGAACGTTGAAATGGAAACTCTAAAAATGCACAGCCTTGACGGCGTACAGCGCAACATTGAGCTGATCGGCAAGCTGTTCCCCAATGCCATCACCGAAGTAATGCGTGACGGCAAGGTAGAACATGCCATTGATTTTGACGTTCTGCGGCAGGAGCTTTCCGATTCCATCGTGGAGGGTCGGGAAGAGCGTTACCAGTTTACATGGCCGGACAAGAAAAAGGCCATGCTGGCGGCCAATGCGCCCATTACGGCAACGCTGCGCCCGGTTGTGGCAGACAGCGTGGGCAAGGATGGAATGCCCGGCGGTTTTGACAGTGAGAATCTCTACATCGAGGGCGATAATCTGGAAGTGCTGAAGCTCTTGCAGGAAACCTATCTGGGCAAGGTCAAGATGATCTACATTGATCCGCCGTACAACACCGGCAATGATTTTGTCTATGAGGACGATTTTGCCCAGAGTGCGGCGGACTATATGGATAATAGCGGTCAGTATGATGAAGAAGGCAACCGGCTTGTGACCAACACCGAGAGCAATGGCCGTTTCCATACGGATTGGCTTAATATGATTTATCCGCGTCTGAAAATCGCAAAGGATTTGTTGACGGATGATGGTGTTATCTTTATCAGTATTGATGATAAAGAACAGGAAAATCTCAGAAAAGTATGTGATGAGATATTTGGTATGCAGAATTTTGTTGCACAGCTTGTATGGGAGAGAGCTTATGCACCGAAGAACGATGCAAAATTCATATCAAATAGTCATGATTATGTTCTTATGTTTGCCAAGAACATAAACAATTTTGTTATTGGACGATTACCTCGCACAGAAGAAGCAAATGCACGATATCAAAACCCGGATAACGATCCCCGTGGTGTGTGGAAACCGAGTGATATGTCTGTGAAAACTTATAATGAGGCTTGTGATTATCCTATTACCGCCCCTTCGGGGCGAGTAATAGAGCCTCCAGCAGGACGCTGCTGGAGTCTCTCCAAAAATGCATTTTTGGAGAGACTCCAAGATAATAGAATTTATTTTGGAACAGATGGAAACAGCGTCCCATGTATTAAGCGATTTTTGACAGAACTAAAATTTGACGGAATGGCTCCTACATCAATAATGTTTTACAAGGATGTTGGTCACAGTCAAGAGGGTGCAAAAGAAGTAACCGCAATAATGGATGCCGGAGTATTTGATGGACCGAAGCCGGTAAGATTGCTTCTTAGATTGTTGACATTAGCAAACCTTGCGGATGATTCTATTGTGTTGGATTTCTTTTCTGGTTCTGCAACAACAGCTCATGCACTTATGCAGTTTAATACCGAAAAAGGCAAGCATTGCAAGTTTGTTCTTGCTCAAGTTCCTGAAAATACTGATGAAAAAGGAACAGCCTACAAGGCAGGCTACAAGAACATCTGCGAAATCGGCAAGGAGCGTATCCGCCGTGCGGGCCGGAAAATCAAAGAGGATGCCGGTTTGACAGCTCCGGCTGATTTGGACATCGGCTTCCGCTGCCTGCGTCTGGACGAAAGCAACATGAAGCCTGTGTACTACACACCGGATGAAGTCGGTCAGCAGGATCTGTTCTCGTTGGTGGACAACGTGAAGGAAGACCGTACACCGGAGGACTTGTTGTTCCAGGTGATGCTGGATTTGGGCGTGCTGCTTTCCAGCCCCATTGAGGTGAAAGAGATCGCAGGCAAAAAGGTGTTCAATGTGGCAGATGGGTTCCTGCTGGCCTGCTTTGACCATGATGTGACCGAGGAAACCGTCAAGGCCATTGCCCAGATGAAGCCCTACTATGCCGTGTTCCGTGACAGCAGTATGGCAAATGACAGCGTTGCCACAAACTTCGAGCAAATTTTCGAGACATATAGCCCTGATACTGTAAGAAAGGTACTGTGATATGGCTGATAAGAAGAAAAAAGAACTTGCCATTCGCAGTTCCGCAGCGGAATATCTGACCTTTGTTGCCTCTACCGGTGAGAGCGATGCCAGCTTTGAAATGCGTTATGAGGATGAAAACATCTGGTTGACGCAGAAGATGATGGCGGCGCTGTATGATGTGGATGTGCGCACGGTCAACGAGCATATCAAAAAAATCTATGCGGACGGCGAACTGACCGAGCAAGCAACTATCCGGAAATTCCGGATAGTTCAGACCGAGGGCACTCGGCAGGTCAATCGGGAACTGACGCATTATAATTTGCAGCTGATTATTGCCGTGGGCTTCAAGGTGAACAACCAGCGGGCGGTGCAGTTCCGCAAGTGGGCGGGGCAGATCGTCAAGGACCACACCATTCAGGGCTGGACAATGGATGTGGAGCGGCTGAAAAAAGGTCATATGTTCACGGATGAATACTTCGAGCGGCAGCTGCAGCAGATTCGGGAAATTCGCCTGTCGGAGCGCAAGTTCTATCAGAAAGTGACGGATTTATACGCAACAGCGTTTGATTACGACAAGGACGCCAAGACGACCCGCCTGTTCTTCCAGACGGTTCAGAATAAGATGCACTATGCTGTGCATCGCCACACGGCGGCAGAACTGATCGTGGAGCGTGCCGATGCCAACAAGGAGCACATGGGGCTTACCACATGGGAAAATGCGCCGGATGGGAAAATCCTGAAAGTGGATGTGACGGTGGCCAAGAACTACCTGAGCAAAGAGGAAATGAACTATCTGGAGCGAATCGTGTCGCTCTATCTGGATTATGCCGAGCTGCAGGCCGAGCGCAAGATCCCCATGAGCATGGAGGACTGGGCAAAGCGGCTGGACGGTTTTCTGGAGTTCAACGGCAACGAGCTGCTGACAGGTCCCGGTAAAATCAGCGCAGAGCAGGCAAAACTTCATGCGGAAACCGAATACGAAAAGTATCGTGTCATTCAGGATCGCCTGTATGAGAGCGATTTTGACCGGTTCCTGATGCTGGAGCAGGAGGTAAACCACAAAGATGAAGTTTAGTTTTAAGATTCAGCAGTACCAGACGGATGCTGTGGATGCGGTGGCACGGGTCTTTCAGGGTCAGCCCTACAATGCAGGCGTGTCGTACCTGCGGGATGTGGGAAACCTGTCTGCACAGCCGCAGCAGTTGAGCCTTGTTTCCAGTGGGGACGATGCAACACAGGTGGAGTTGCTGGATTTGATCAACGATTCCGGTTTTAAGAACGAAGCACTCCAACTGACCGACCAGGAGCTGCTTCAGAACATCCGTACATTGCAAGCAGAAGCAAACATCCATCAGTCGGACAAGTTGGTGGCACCGCTGGGCAGGTGTTCTCTGGATATTGAGATGGAAACCGGCACAGGCAAGACCTATGTTTACATCAAGACCATGTTCGAGCTGAACAAGCGGTATGGTTGGAGCAAATTTATCGTTGTTGTGCCGAGTATCGCCATCCGTGAAGGCGTAAAGAAGTCCTTTGAGATCACTGCCGATCACTTTATGGAGTGCTACGGCAAAAAGGCACGGTTCTTTATCTACAACAGCAGCAACCTGAATCAGTTGGATTCCTTTTCCAGCAATTCCGGCATCAATGTCATGATCATCAACACGCAGGCGTTTGCGGCATCCATGAACGAGGACAAGAACGTGGAAGGTCGCAAGGGTGATGCCGCTGCGAGAATTATCTACACCAAGCGGGATGAGTTCGGCTCCCGCCGCCCGATTGATGTGATTGCAGCCAACCGCCCGATCCTGATTCTGGATGAACCGCAGAAGATGGGCAAAGAGGACTCTGCCACTCAGAAAGCCCTGAAAAAATTCACCCCGCTTTTCACGCTGAACTACTCTGCTACCCATGCCAAGCAGCACAATCTGATTTACGTTTTGGATGCGCTGGACGCTTACAACAAGCGGCTGGTCAAAAAGATCGAAGTCAAAGGCTTTGAGGTCAAAAATCTGCGTGGTACGGACAAGTATCTGTATCTGGAAAGCATCATCATCTCCCCGAAGAATCCGCCACGGGCAAAAGTGGAGATGGAGGTCAGCCACCAGAACGGCACGAAGCGAGAGTTCCATATGCTGGATGTGGGCGATAATCTCTATTATAAATCCGGGGAAATGGAGCAGTACAAGGGCTTCGTAGTGTCGGAAATCGACCCGATCACGGGCGTTGTGACCTTTACGAACGGAGACACCATCCGCAAAGGTGATGTTACCGGCGACGTTTCCGAAAACGATATGCGCCGGGTACAGATTCATGAAACGATCCTTTCGCACTTTGAAAAAGAGCAGGAACTTTTCAAACTGGGCATCAAGACGCTTTCCCTGTTTTTCATTGACGAAGTGGCAAAATACCGCCAGTACGATGAAGAAGGAAACGAGCTGCTGGGCGAGTACGGCAAAATTTTTGAGCAGGAGTATCTTTCGGTTCTGAATGAGCATCGCACCCTGTTCGACCCTGCTTATACAGCCTATCTGGATTCAACCGATGTGCATGATGTCCACAAGGGCTATTTCAGCATCGACAAGAAAGGTCACAGCGTCAACAGTTCGGTCAAGCGTGGCTCAGATATGTCGGATGACATTTCTGCCTATGACCTGATCCTGAAAAATAAGGAGCGTCTGCTGTCCTTTGAAGAGCCGACCCGGTTCATCTTCTCCCACTCTGCCCTGCGGGAAGGCTGGGATAACCCGAATGTGTTCCAAATCTGCACCCTGAAGCACAGCGACAGCACCACGCAGAAGCGGCAGGAAGTAGGCCGTGGTCTGCGTCTGTGCGTGAATAAGGACGGAAACCGCATGGATGCGGAAGTACTGGGAGATAAGGTGCAGGATATCAACGTCCTGACCGTTATTGCCAGCGAGAGCTATGCAGGATTTGTAGACGGACTGCAAAAGCAGACCGAAGCAGTGCTGCATGACCGCCCACGCAAGGCAGACATTGCATATTTTACCGGCAAGACCATCAGGCTGGATGGCAAAACTGTCAAGGTGGATGACCATCAGGCACGGGCGATTTATCAGTACCTTGTCCGCAACAACTATGTGGATGAGCAGGATAACGTCACGCAGGACTACCGGGACGATGTGCAGACCGGAACACTTGCACCGGTGCCGGAAACGCTGAAGCCCATTGAAGAGGGCGTGCACACGCTTGTGCAGGCAATTTATGATGACAGTATGCTCAAGTCTATGTTTGAGGATGGCAACAAGCCGAAAGTGCTGGAAAATCCGCTGAACGACCGGTTTGAAAAGGCAGAGTTCCAGAAGCTCTGGCAGACGATCAACCACAAATACGCCTATACGGTGGATTTTGATTCTGAGGAACTGATCCGGAAAGCAATCGAATACATCGACAGGGAACTGTACGTCAGTCGCCTGCAATATACCGTTACCTATGCCGGGCAGAAAGATGTCCTGAGTGCCGATATGGTGCGAGAAGGCAGCAGCTTCAGAGATGCCAAGAGCAGAACAAAAAAATTAGAACATGACTACGCAGGTCAGGTTGCGTATGACCTGATCGGCAAAATTGCAGAGAACACAACGCTGACCCGGCGCACCGTCGCACGGATTTTGCAGGGCATCAAGCCGACGACCTTTGCGATGTACCAGAACAACCCGGAAGAATTTATCACAAAGGTGATCCGGCTGATCAAGGAGCAGAAAGCTACCATGATCGTGGAGCATATCACCTATGATACCATTGAGGGCAGCTACGACAGCAGCATCTTTACGGCAGAGAAACACGCTCTGACGATGGATAAGGCTTACAAGGCACAAAAGGCGATTCAGGATTACGTTTTCACCGATGGCACAGCGGAAAAGAGCGTGGAACGGAAGTTTGCGGAAAATCTGGACGGTGCAGAGGCAGTCTTTATCTATGCAAAACTGCCAAAAGGCTTCTATATTCCGACCCCGGTTGGACACTACTCCCCGGACTGGGCAATCGTGTTCCATGAGGGCAAGGTGAAACACATCTATTTTGTAGCAGAAACCAAAGGCACGATGGAAAGCCTGAACTTGCGCCCAATCGAGAAGTCCAAGATCGACTGCGCCAAGAAGCTCTTCGCAAAATTGTCAGATGGTCTTGTGACATACGACCATGTGGACAGCTATCAGGAGCTGATGAATAAGGTACTGCAGTGACCAGTACAAAATGAATCATGAAGCGGCTGTTTGCGTAGATGCAGATGGCCGCTTCTGCATTTGACATCCTGATCGGGAGTGTGAGCGATAATATAGGGCTGCGATGAGTTTGAACGAATCAGCGATGCAATCGCACAGTCTGCATCCACCGGATGCAGTTCAAGGGTTTGACTTTCCCAACAAGTGTTTGGCAACGCAAAAATGGTCTTTGTATAACCTCTTGCTGGCGCTATGAGGCCTTTCAAAACGCCTCCCAAATTTGAAAATCACTTTGCAAGAATGATCGTCCGTTTTCAAGCTCAACTTGAAGTGGACGGTTATTTTTCTGCTCAAAAAAGTTCCGAGTTGGCATTCCATTACAAACAGAACGAGTTGTCCTGTTCGCTCTTTTTACCAAAGTTTCCCTTGCTTTTTCTGACAAGCTGCCGAAAGTGTCGTATTTTCAAAACTTTTTGTTGACACGGCTCAATTTTTGTGGTAGTCTATCCCAACAATTTAATATAACATATTTACTTAGAGTTCAAGCTCGGCTCTCACAGAAGTCAGAGCAAGTTTTTAACTTTCTGATCGCTACATAACGAACCCGAACCAAGGCCATCCCGGAAGGGATGGTCAGGTTCAGGTTGTTGTGTGGCGATTTTTTGTTGCCAAATCCAGCACTGAACCTTGAAAACAGAAAGACCGTCTGCATGGGATACCCGGCGATGACCCCGCAAGGGAGAGCCGGAAAACGCCGCCGGAAGGGGGCAGGAAAGCCATGCAGGGAGAACGGCGCACCCAGTATCAACTGGTCAAAATGGCCAGTTGATGTGGTGAATGACACAAAGCGTCATTTCCCAGAAGGATCTTCTGCGTTATGGCTCACCTCATGTAGACATTTTGTCCACACGAGGTGAATTGCCGCTGCCTAAATCAATGTGGACAAATTGTCCACATTGATTCTACCCGTGTTACGGCTGACCTCAACTTGACATTTTGTCAAGCCACGGTGAAATCTGGTGAATACTGCTTTTCAGTACTTACCAAATTGCTGTAACGTGGTCACTCTGTGCTAGGTTACGAGAACCGTAACTCACCACTCAACCATAACAGAGAAAGTTTAGTTGGTGGTCATTTTGACCATCAACCAAATAATCGCAACGCTTTATTGCGTGAAAGTGGCGGTTATCATTTTGATAATCACCACGCATCCGTAACATTTTGGGTGAATAATGCTTTTCATTATCCACCCATAACTGCCAAAGGAGGATGCCTATGACAACAGAACAATGGGAACGCGAAAATCAGGACACTCTGATGGAATATTTCATTGATGGCGACCCCAGTGTGTGCAGAATCCAGTGTGAATACTGCCGGAAAATCATCTACACCCAGACCCGAAACCGCAAATATTGCAGCTTCCAGACCTGCGGCCACAAGATGCTGAATCTGCGGAAAAGCCTTAAAAAGCGTGCCGAACGTGGAACATATACCTGTGCTTGCTGCGGGGAGCAGTTCTTACCGATTCGGGCGGATGCCAGATATTGCAGCAATGCCTGTCGGCAGAAAGACTACCGCCAGCGTAAAGCGACAGTTCACACTTCTCTTTTAGGAACTTGACAAAGTTTGTCAAGTTCCTCATCGGTGCTGCTTTTATCTAGTAAAGTGGCACTTCCCATTCTGGGAAGTGCCAAAATACCGTAACTCTTAATCGCTCACTCCCAAATCCCCAAAGTGGGAATTCGGGCTGTCATCTGAAATCAGGTTACGCTTTCCGTAACTTGATTTGCAACTCCCGCCGAATCAAGTTCCCACTTTGGGAACTTGATTGTAGCCGTATCAAAATCAAGTTATCAAAATGATAACTTGATTGCATCCGTGGCAGAGCCACCGGAGTTCTCATTTTGATAACTTCGGTTTTATCTGTTACACGTCACTCCCACTCGTAAAAATCAGGTGGTCAAGATGACCACCTGATTCCACCTGTAACGCTGCAAGGTCTATTGAAAATCAGGTGCCGCCACCCGGCACTTGATTCTACCCGTAACGGAATCAGTTGGTCAAAGTGGCCAACTGAAAAAGCCGGACGAGCTGCGGGCAGAAATTCGTAAATCTTTGCCTGTCAGCTTGCCCGGAGCAGAAGTGCAGGCCTTTGCACCATTTTTTGATGTAAAACGCTGGAGGTGAATTCTATTTCCGATTACCTGACTGTCACTACACCTTTGCCGCAATATCTACCCTATGCCCGCTTTCTTCTGGACACAGACCTGAGCCACACAGCAAAGCTGCTCTACACCCTGCTGCTGGACCGGGCAACGCTTTCCAAAAAGAACAACTGGATCGATGCACAGGGTCGCATTTATGTAGTCTATCCGCTTTCTCATCTGTCAAAAGATTTGGGATGCAGTATTTCCAGCATAACACGCTCTTTTACTGAACTAGAAAATGCACAGCTCGTAGAACGTGTCCGCAACGGTTTTTCCAAGCCCAGCCGCATTCTGCTCAAGGTTCCGCATACTACGCAAAATTGCACCATCGCAGTATGCAAAAATGCCGAGCATGACTGTGCAGAACCGAGCAGTATGATTGCGCAAAAATGCACACCTAAACAACGTAATAAGAACAACCTGAAAGATAACCACCTAGTAAGAACCAATGGCACTCGTTTGATGTTCGGAGAATATCGAAATGTTTTTCTGACGGAAAAAGACTACAAGCGGCTCAAAGCCGATTTTTCCGGGCTGGATGATCTGATCGAACAGCTTTCAGCTTATATCCAGTCTACCGGCAAAAAGTACTCTGATCATGCCGCTACCCTGCGCATCTGGGCGAAACGGCAAAAGTTAGAACAAAAGCAAACACCGGGTATCCCGGACTACACATTCAAGAAAGGAGAAAGCCTATAAAGACGATCGAAAAAATTTTGGAACAGCTCCCATCCAGTATTCCCGAAAATCCCGAGGATTATTATGGCAAGGACGGTCTGCTTTACTGCGGAAAATGTCACACCCCAAAAGAAGCGTTCTTTGCGAAGGGCATTGCCCTGATGGGCAAGAACAAGCACCCAGTCGAATGCTGCTGCCAGCGCATGGAAAGAGAAAAGCAGGAAGCCCTTATCAACCAGCAAAAACACCTCGACCTTGTGCGGCGACTGAAAGCAGAAGGATTTTCAGACCCAGCAATGCTAGACTGGACCTTTGAAAACGACAATGGCCGCAGCCCGCAGATGCACCATGCACGCCGATATGTAGAGCAGTGGCAGACCATGCATTCAGAGAACCTTGGGCTTCTTCTCTGGGGTGGTGTAGGCACCGGCAAGGAGTTTCCTTGCCGGGTGCATTGCGAACGCTCTGATGGAGCAGGAAGTGCCTGTGCGAATGACGAACTTTGCCCGAATCCTGAACGAGTTGAACAGTAGCTTTTCCGGGCGAAATGATGTTGTGGACAAGCTCTGCCGCTATCCCCTGCTCATCATTGACGATTTCGGCATGGAACGCGGAACGGAATATGTACTGGAGCAAATCTACAACATCGTAGACAGCCGATACCGCAGCCGGAAGCCGTTAATCGTCACC